>Ga0209611_10001263_pt1 | contig 42526 bp, 32 predicted proteins | sample S1TSphgellanicum_3_FD_187693 | JGI IMG/M metagenome (GOLD analysis project Ga0209611, IMG submission 187693) | Host-associated microbial communities from peat moss isolated from Minnesota, USA - S1T2_Fc - Sphagnum magellanicum MG (SPAdes) (version 2) | ecosystem: Host-associated > Plants > Peat... | reverse complement strand
AACCTATTAATGGATGAAAATAAATGTAAAATTGATGCAACCAATAGGATGAAATTTCTAATAGTTGCATCATAGTTGTGAAAATGACCAAAATAGTTGAAAGTTGGTCTTGTAGTTGCAAATATTCTCAAATCTAGTCGCAAACGACTATAAATCGCATGTAGTCGTAAATTGACTGGTTACATTTTGGCTGATTTCTACTAGTGATGCACCATTGCTAATTAAATGGTTGCCACATGATTCCTTTATGCAATTAACAGACAAGTGCACATGGATTGCAATGCACCATAGGTGGTACAAATAATCACAAGACGCCACCACAAATTCATGGTTGGCATAGAAAGTTTTACAAATCGGACATGGGTCAAGATCTACTATTAGAGTAGAAAAATTTGTTGTCCTTGTTGTTGAGTGTGTTGTTGGTGTAGGATTAGAAATTATTAGGTCACTTTTAAAATGACCATTTGCAGAATTTTTTTGGAAGGCTAATTGATACTTCTTAGCCTCCTCTAATGCCTTTTGTAATGGCTGAATCTTAGAGTCAAGAATTTGAAGCTTTGATTTAAGTGCATAAACTTCCTTCTTTTCAAAGGTAAGCAACTTTGCCTACACAAAAAATCCACCTACACGCTCAAGGCATGCTTTTGCCTTTTTATATTGGGCCTCTCAAAACACCCATTTAGCTTGCAGTTTGTCCATTCTACTCACTCGTTTAAAGCCCACCATCTAGTTATTCTTTAGCACTTTTCACATTTGTTAATGTAGTTTCTATGTAGATAGGAGCCAACGAGATTACTTTACAAAAGGACAATGCGTCTTTTTTAGTCCTTTTTCACATTTTCATATGAAAGAATTTTTGAATGAAATCTTTTGCAACTTGTTAAAAAAAAAAGATATAGTTGCCCCGATAGATCACATGTTTTGTGGTAATCATTGTTGAATAAATATGAATTTTTCAAAGTGTGTAAATTCTACTAGATTATGTATTTCATCCTAAAAATTTATCATAATTTTGAATCATATCAAAATATTTTAATTACTTTAGGTTTTTGTTTTTCATATCATAAACTACAACTTTGTTTTGTATGTCATGCACATTACACCCCAATTCAATGTGGTAAAAGACTTTTGGAAATTTAAGAATTTTAAAAATACTTTGAATTTAAAAATTTTAAAATTCCATATCTTTTAAATTGTGAGTGTTTTTTGAACTTGGGTAATAGGTTGTTATCATCTAAATTTTCTTACCATCAAAATTATGTTATTACAATAGTCCTTTACTTAGTTATTTATAAAATTGACCACATCTGACACAACACCTATTCAAGTTCAAAAATCTTTTTTTAAAACCAAAACCCAAAATTTAATTTAATGAAATTTTAATTTGAATTTTTCAACTTTCATATTTGTCATTTAGCACAACTTTTAATGATTAACATAACTATAAAATGTAAAAAAAAAAAAACATATGTAAAAAAATTTACAATTTTCACCACTATCCAACATGGTTTTTGGTTCCTATCTCTATATTCACACCTTGGAGGCCCCATCAATGTGTGCACAACATATGTGTCTAGATTTGGGTCATACATGTCATGAATCAGTTTCTCAAATCACATCTTGGTTGAATCGTCCACAAAATATTTTGCATCCCAATCATCACCCCATATGACATTTGCTAATCTCCCTACTAAATATGCTTCAGACGTCAAAGTTGTGGCATGTTGCTTGGCCATTCGTCAAAGGGAATTTATAGTTTTTGACTCGTTGCAAACAAAAAAAATTATGGGGCAACCCACCAACACATTTTTTGTGTGTGTTGATGCTCCTTAACAAAGCCATACAATGATGGTGTCACCTCTTGCAAGCACCCAACTTCACCCCAATTGCACACGCCTATGTACACAACATTTGGTTTGTCCACCAGAAAATGCAACATAATATTGTCCTTGGACAAATAATTGTACAAAATTCCACAATGATGTATTACATTCATAATGTTTATGAATGCCCATGCCAACTTCACACAATTTTGCCTAAAGGTGACAAGTCATGTTCGCCTGTCCATATCCAGCCCCCTTGCCACAACAAGGTATGATTATCAGTAATGGGGGAGTACTTCATGTTGTAATCCAACATTTCTTGAAGAGTTCCCCCATTCCACCATAATGTGTATGTCTCCATGGTCTTTGTGTGTATGGCAAGGAATTTGATGAGACCTTGATGTTTGCATGGGCATGCTAAGGCTTCCACTGATCGTTGTTTATGTGTTTCCCGCTTGTCATTCGTCTTCGATGTTTTTTCCACCAACTTAATCATGCTTGGGATGCGATCAAATTTTTCGATTTGCACTTTGTGCACCATGCCATAATTAGCCTAATTGACTCCACTTGACAATGGGAACACATTTGCTGTGCTTAGAATCCATAACACAACATGGCTTCCAGTTTGGGCTAAAAGGTTTTGAGTGCCTTTTTCCATCCATGGTGAAAGTTTCACCTTTTTCTTTGACCAATTCTTCAAGAATTTGGTTCACCATGAATTTTTCTCCTACAAGTTCACCACCTTTGTGGTCCAATGCACCTTGTCCTTTTTGTGGATAAAGGATATCAAACCATTGTAACAAGTTTGTGGCTAAATCTAAAATTTTGCATTTAAATCATTCCAGAAACCCTTCAAAAATCCAAAGCTCAATGTATTGCAAATACTCGTTTAGTTTTGCTAAAAACTTATGTTCCATGACCTGCTTATACTTCTCTAGGCCAGTTCCTTGCTAGCTCACAAAAGCACCATCGAAATATGCCATGGTGTGTTCCATAAAAAATGTCATGACAATTTTTTGGAATTGTCATGCGGCGATTTGTTTAGGATCATTGTTTTTAAGCTTCTGATGTTTTAAGTTTGCATTGATGAAGTGCTCTCCTTGCTAGACATTTCTACAACCTTTCATTTATGCATGGTTGAGGGTGGGCCATTCAAAAGTCTGGGGGGGTAAGTTTTAGATGATGTGGGAGAATTTGTTTTGGGGGTTTTGGTTAAATTGACCACCCAATGGTTGTTCGTTCGACAATGGTCCGCTCAATGATTGTCCACCCAATAGTGGTCTGCTTGATGGTTATCTGCTTGATTGTCCACTTGACAACATCTTTAAAATTTTGGATGACAAAAATCTCAAAGTCTTTCCATGCACAAATTGTTAAAAACAATTAGTGTTTCGAAAAATCAAGGTTCAATGTGGTCCAAATTTTTTGCAAAATATGAAAAAATAGCCTTTCACCAAGGATTCGATCACCTTAATTCACCTAAGGTTCCACACAATGGTTGTAAGGGGGCCACCAAAGACACAAAACCCAAATGAAAACAAAGGTGTTCAAAAATAAATCACGGATTGCATTTTAAAACTCATATACCCTCAAGAAACCTCTTCCAAAATTAATCGCCATTGGACAACTAGACAAATTTAGTTGCCATTTGATGGTTCTTAGATGGCGATAAAAAATGCTAGCAAATCCATTTGCAACAATTGAAATACATAGTCGTCGTTTGATGGCGATCGAATTTAGTTTATGCCATCGAATGGCGACCAAATTCAATCACCATGTGACTATGGTGACCAAAAACCTTTTGGTAACCACAATGTGTTTCCCTTTCCCCACCCCCATTTTTGATCCCTTCTTTGCTTTCCCCCTAATGGCGATCAAAACCCTTTTGGTCACCATCTTGTGTGATCCCTTCATTAAAAAATGGGGTTATTGATGGGAACCCATTGGGAACTTGAATGGAGCATGCTGGGAACAAATGGAAAAATAGAAAACAATCCTTCCTTGTTAGGAGTGAAATTTGATGCAATTTTGTAACACACCTAAATAATTACAATTATATGTTATTTTCCATTCACTCCAATCACATTGTCATTAATGAGGTTCAATATTAAAAAATTATGGGCCATATCTAATCATCCAATTCATTTTTCAATTGTAAAACTTTACATATGATTATAGTTAACTAAGTTTACATTAATTATCACAAACTTTTAGGGTAAATAACTTGTTTGCCCATATTATTGTGTAAATATAAATTTTGTACAATATTGAAGCTATTTTACAATGTGCATATGTTGCATCTAATGGCAAAATCCACCTCACCTTATTGTTATGATCTATTATCTCCTCTACCATTACTTTTCCCAATATTAATACCACGTTGTCAACTAGCACAATTTCTAGATCCAATGGGTTCCCCATTCAAAATTGTGTCTGACCCATGAAGATTATCTATTTTGTTGAGCATTGCAATCGTGTGAAGAGATATTGCAGTTAATAATGCAAAGGCAACATCATCTTTCAAATGCGACCTTTCGCTAGTTTCCTCCAATGTCAAGTTGGTTTGGTTTTTAGCTTGAAAATCATTTATGGTGAACCCTTGCCCAATCTCCTCCCCCATCATGTTGTACCAAGCACGTTTTAGATTTAGACTGTATTAAACTTGTTGGTTCTTGGGTTATACCACCTTATGAGTCATGGATTATAATACCACAAATTGTTAAGCTTTAGTTCCATAGTTTTCCTTAGTATTAATGATTTGAATCTTGATAAACCTCCAAGTAATAATTATTAAGAGTTGAATTAGCCTTTGGATATTTTAGCATAGAAGACTCTTTTATTTAAATTGATGCAAGGCTTAGTTAATTTTAGGACCTAATAAACCTTTTTAAGTGCATTATCCTTTTATGTTGTAAAGAAGGGAAAGGGGATGTACAATTAAATGTGATTTATTGATATATTGGGAATATAAGCCCATAATTAACAATAACATTTTGCCATGACAATATTAAGTTAGTTTGTAGAATAATCTTCAGGCACGAATGATGTACTTGAAAGATTTTTAGGATGCAGTCCTAATACATCTTTATTTATTTTTTGCTTTTATTAAACTCTTAAATAGAATCAAAATCAAACTTAAGTATTAACATTTCCACCTGAGTGGCCTCTGGTGAATTACAACTTAGTAAACAACTTTAAGGGGATAGATCACAATTGCAAAAACTCCAAAATGTGATGAATGGTGCGAGCTAAGTATTCGGCTCAATGCTCCATGGAAAGGGGGTTGATTGGACCTCACAACCAACGATAATGGCCATCATCATGAACCCAAATTCGACAATGAAAACGAACATCGTCGTCTTCACATTGACACTTTTCAAACCTTTTTAGTGCGGTTCCACAAACAAGAATTTTTTAAAAATAAATTGTTAAGGCATGTGGGTTAGGAGACAATCGATAATCCCATGCCGAACAATCGACTCGAGTGCGTACCACTCTTCTGGACGTTTCTTTTTCGTGCGACCATTGAGAGACATTCATGTCAAGCGGTGCTTCTTTAAGGTCTTCATTTTCTACTAGTGAAATTGGAGGATTTGAGGGCGTAACAACATCATCCACCATGACTAAATTCTCACCTACATTAACAAAAACCAAAAGGGTAGCAGAAACAATGTGGTATTTGCGTTCAGAAGGGGTTGAGGTTTTTTTATTTAACAAATTAGGGTAGGTGTAAGATGTGAGACTGACGGTGGAACCTCATCAAAATTCGAACATCCTAAATCTAATGGATTCATCAAACCTTAATTTCGACGGTGGGTCGAGAAGTATGTGGGGGTTTTTGTGATGCAAATTTTAATTCTAATTTACTATGTATTACATAGTTAATTAGTGCATGGAAAAAAAATTAAGTAAGGGATATCAAAAGAGTAAATGGTACGCGGGGATGTTACTTCAACCATTGAATTGATTTAATCAAGTAAAGATTCAAGGATGTTTACTTGTTACTACCGATAAATTGTCCTAGTAGTTAGTTACTTGAAATAATTAGGATGAAGAAGTAGGATGTGAGGGTCAACAAACGGAAAGGATAAAGATCAAACTCAAGAACCTCATCAAGATATCCAAGATAAGGGGAAGGATGAGTCCTCTAATCCCATTAGTCATGAAAATTATCATCCTATTTGATTGGAGGATGGAATTTTTTTGTATCTCATTGGGCCCAAAAATTTTCATCCTAAAATCAATTGGAGGGCAAATCATTCTCAATTCTCATTGGCTCTTGAAGGATGAAGAGGGCATTGATTGGAAGGGAGAATTTTGAAACTTCCATTGGGCAAGGGGAACAAGCTCATGGAAAGGTCATGGAGGCTTACCAAAGGAAAAAAGAGTATCTTGTGTTGGGGGAAGGGGAAAGGAGGAGAATGAATGTGTGAAGGAAAGATTAGTTCTTATGTGTGGGAAGGTGTTGTTCATGAAAAAGATGTGTGCAAGAAATAAGCATGGAAGGATTTCCATGACAAAACCTTTGGAGTTTTATTTCAAATACTTGTTCCTCCCAAATCCACCATTGGATTTGTGTCAAACTTAAAATAGTTCTTGTTTAGGAGGTGTAGAAGGTTCTTTCCAAATTTCAGCATCATCAGGGTTGCTGTAAGGGAGCTACACTTGCTGAAAGTAGAGGGTGTTGAAATTGTCTATTTTTTCCTCAATCTAAGCAAAGTGATTTTTAATCCCAAGGCTTAACTCTTGATCAAAAAAATGAAAATTTATAAGATTTTGTAACATGGCTCCTTTTTAAATTAGCTTTTCAAAAATCCAATGCATGTTAAATTAGGAGGTTGTATGTAGATGTTAGGACGAATGGAACAAAAGGGGTTCAACCATCAAACGTGACATTGAATGAACATCAACATAATGCCCTTTCACATTCCATCATGGTGAGTTACGATTCTCCCACAATGTCTTTGTATCTTCCAAGTGGACACAATGCATTAGATTCTTAGTGAACTTCATTACATTACATTGAACCACTTTACTTGTTAGACTACAACTACATAGTACTTCCACTTCCAAGCGAGTTTTGTGAGTGCATATCTTCATGTTGAAGGTGTGCAAGAATGCTTCACACACTTCCGAAACATTTGATAAAACCAACAACATCATGTATTGGTCGTTGACGGGTGCAACAATTCACATGCCTTCTAAATCATGGATTTGTCATATTGTCGTTTGTCATATCGACTACCCCATGTAATAATAAACATGTCAACATTCCAAATCCATTTCATGTTTGCACCCCATGCTTGTGGCCTATTAAGTGTGTTAAACATATTATTCTTCTAATGTTGTGTCGTGGTCATTCAAAAATTGAATTGTTCATATAAGCATCAATGAAATGGGGCTTTACATTATGGACATCTCCTCCTTGTCACCATTAAAGTGATTAGGCATTATGGATGGTACATGTGTTGGTAAGTGCCCAAAATCCATGCACCTTTTAATCCAAATGGGGAGCAACAAATAAGGCATAGTTCCCCATTTTGTTTGAAGGGTTAAGTGTGGGCCACAAGAGTTCCCCTATTTTTTTGACATAGTGGTGAGGATGAAAGCATATTAGGGTGGACCAAAAATGGCAATTGCAAAGTCCATTTTGGGAGATTTTCTAATGTATTTTCAAATTCAAGCAATTGGACAAAAAAAAACCTTGAAACGATATTCAAGTTGGCATATTTTTCCATGTCCAAGTTAATGATGCTTTAGTTTCAACCTTTTTGAACACCTTTTAGTTTTGGTCATGAAAAAAATTATTTTAAATATGTGATGGACTTTGAAAGAAATTGGACTATTACTATGGATAATGAGTAATTATAAAGTCCATCATATACTTCAATTTATCCAAAAAATTTAATTTTAAGTGTCATAACCCTTGAAAGTATAACATGTCCCAAATTTGTGGGAAAATTCTTCAATTTTCTTATAAGCATTGTGTCCATAACACATTTTTTAATGGATAGTGACTCAAGAATTACCTATATTACAAAGTCCATCTTTCATTAAATATTAATGTTATTGGTGTGATTATTTGAAACTTAGAAGGGGAAAGAAGTTAGTTTCACTTATTTGAGTCCATTTTTGTTTGAATTCTCAACTTGCATATGGGTTTTATTAATAATATGTATCTAACCCATAAATTTTTTGCCTTTGTCACATTTAAATAAGTCCATCATAGTGTGTTTTTACCCATGACATATTCTCAATCGAGCTTGGGATGTGTCACCCAATTTATGTTTGCATTCTCCACCATCTTGGGTAAATTGTCATGAAACATTTTGGATATCTTGGGCCATGATATCAAACCGTGTGATCAGAACCTCCCATCTTCATGGTATTCCGCTTGCTTTCTTACGAGCTCCACCTCCATCTACATAGTTCGAAATGTTACCAAAATACGTGCAAGATGCATGTGGTTCGAATTCTATTTAGTCACTTTCACAAATGTTTCAACATATTATTGATGTTATTCTTTCATATCAATCAATGTTTGATGGTAGCATTCAATGTCTTCCATAGAATTCGAGCATGTTTTTTTCACCTTAGTGGCCTTTATGAATGCCTTTTATAGTGCATGTTGTTGAATGGCAACATCTTGTTCTAGCCCAAGACACTTTGCTTGGCATGCATCCAATTGTTCACACAATGCGTCGTGTTTTGATGTCACCTCCGAAAGTTGCATTTGCATTACGCCCATTTCCCCTCAAAATGCCTCCAAAGCATGTTTTGCAATGTTGGTTCGTCTTGTGGAGGACAATATGCTAACATCTTGTGCTAATCACCCCTAACTGTCTAGCATGTCACATCATGCAATTGTGTTGCATCCATAAGGTTGTCCATGTTCAATGGTGATTAAAGGGGATTTTGTTCCTAAAGGCGTTAAATAATTCGGTCACTCATCACAAGATCCAAAGCTTGAGTACAAGTATTTGATGTTGTTGTTTCGGAAATAATTAATATTAGTGATATCGATTGAAAAGAGAAAGGGGGAGTGATAGAGGTAGATTGGGGAGGAACTTGGGGTCTCATTGTAAAAATTGGAGGAACAATTGTAGGAGGCAGGTGAATTTTTAGAGGACCCAATGGATTTGCCCCTGCAAATCTATCTGGTCGATATGGAAGCACATTACCGATTCAGTTGCCTAGAATGGTCTTCCAATCGACCTGAACCCTAAGCATCACCTCCACATAAACCATCAGTGCCACAATCAAAGGCACCTGGTTTTGGGGAAAAAAATGGTTCCTCGTCATGGCCATGTAAACAACATGCGTGCTTTCATATGTTCATCCAAGCAATTTGTATATTGGGTGGAATTATTTTTCCTGTGGGTCTCATGCCTAGAAAGTGGCGACTTCTTGTTGATGTGGCACCACCACACATAGGAAGAACATATGTCTACAACCAAGGTTGGGGAAGGTTTTGCCATCCAACATTTGCTATGATGGTTGGGTCTTCAAGTGCTTCAAGTCTACTTCATGTCATCTTCCTTTCGTGCCATGGTCCTTGACCACTCTCCTTTGATTTGCACATTTGCCATTGTACCCAATATTTGTTAATAAACAAATAAATGTAAATTAGGGTTAAGGAAAAATTAGGGTTAGGGGTGGGGTAAATTAAAGTTAAGTTCAAAAAAAATGTATAATAAATCAGTATGGGGGTCCTCTAAAAGGTTCAACATTCAAATCTAGCACAATTATTTTCACAATTAGTGTCATGAACTTAAAAGCCCTCCAAAAGACTCCCACTTTTCTTCCAAGTGTATGGCATTCATTACTCAAAGTAAACAAAGTCTTCACATGTAGGGAAGAAAATACAAGAAATGACAAAAATGTGGGTCTTATAATGGACCCACACAAGCCCAAAGCCCTAGGATCGGGCCCAAGCTTGTTTCGGTTGCCTTTGGTTGCCATTGAATGCACAATATGGCACTAGGCCTAGTCTCATGGCCCAAATTCACTTGTAATCAAAAAATTTCAACCGCCATCTGATGGCCTATAGGCATTATAAACTTAGGGCTGTCAAGTGCCGACCAAAAATTGGTTTGGTCGCCACCATACCAATGTATTGTTGGTGACTAAAATAGATTTGGTCACCATTAATTGGCCAGTTTTGCTCACCTTTGGTCGCCAACTAACAATTGGCTGGTTGGCAACCAAAACTTTTTGGTTACCTTTTGACTTGACTTGAGGAATGGCAACCAAATTTTTTTATGTTGTCAACTATCCACACATCCCATTGGTGATTAAAAAAATTTAGTCGCCATCCAATGACGTTCAATAGCCACATGTGGCTAATACATGGGAATGTCGTTAGATGGCGATCAATTTTTTTCAATTGCCAAATTTAGTGGGTGCCTTTAATTTTGGGGTACCCCTAATTTAACCTATATAATGAGGTTCAAATTCTAATTTTTCCTGCCTTTCTTTTTGACATGTACAACTTTAGTTGTTTTGGACAGTGGTGCGCAACATTTTAAGAAAGGGGGGGAGGGGACTCCATGCATTTTTTTTTGTTATTTTTGTGATTCGAAATTTTTCCACAAAACAAAATATGTCAAGCAATCAAGTTAAAGGAAAAATAATCAAGCAAGCTAGTGAATGGGACGACCGCATCATCCTGACTTGGGTCTATGAAGGGGTAGATGTCATATATTTCCTCAAGCCAAGAAAAAGGATAATATGATGTGGATTTTTTTTTATTACCAAAGGACTTATTATACAAGGACATACCATTGACAATATATGTCAAAACTGAAAATATAATGGATAGGGATAATGTGTTCATAATTTGGGATCACAATGGCACCGATTTCAAATATCTTCCATGTGCATTTGAAGGAGTCTATGTTTTCGATGTCTCTAATTTACTTAAGGACTTGTTGTACGAGGACATCCCAACAAAGTTTCACGTTTACAACACACAAAACTATTTTGACACAATATGATTTTTTTAATTTTCAATTGAATTCATTAATTAAAAAAGGAACAAATGTCTTGCCACTTGAAGATCTATCCAAAAACTATTGGAAATACCATTTTGATAGTGTATTATCAAGGTTTCATGATAGATATTGCAAGCGATCTAGTTTGAATAAATTAAATGATCTTTCTTTTTCTAATTTCTAATTCTCATTTTATTATAATAATTATAGTTAAGCTCTCCTTTCTTTTGGCCCCGTGGATAATTTTGAGTGCCCTTGGAATTGAAAGTTTTCAATTTGAATTATTGATATGAAATTGTCTTATATGAAATACATCAATTTCGAAATAGGGTTACAATTTTATTACCAAAAATATATATAGTTGGAAGAAAATACGTTTATGCCACCATGTGGATTTGCATATAATGTTCAACCTATGTGTAAAAATTGCAAAATGCCAAATGTGTATGATTGTGAAGCCTTTGTGATTCGTGACCTAGGAAGATGATTAATGGTAAAATTTAGATGTTGGGGTCGAAGTTCAGCAGGGTGAGAGCCTATTTGGGGTTGAATAGCTCAGCACAGTATGGGTACAAAGAATACCTCTCTAGGGTAGACAATGCATAACTTAGGAAAAGCTTGGCACGTTTTTGTTGTGCGAATCACAAGCTGCAGATTGAGCTAGGAAGGCAAGTCAAGCTAGTGAAGGTGCCGGTGCAACAGCGTTACTGCAAATTGTGCAACTTGGGTGTGGTTGAGGATGAGGACCACTTCTTGTTGGTTTGCCCTGCCTATCAAAGTGTTCGAGAGAGGTTTAGAGGTTCATTGCCACTAACTGCCATCACACCTTTAGCTGAATTGCTGAGCTGTCAACAACAAGGCATCCTCGCTAGATTCTTAGTGCAATGTCAGACGGTTAGATTTGAATTGCTTCATCAGACTTAACGTCAGTTGTGTTTTGGCCCGGGTGTTGTTTGGCCCACTTAATGACGTTAAATTGTAAGTAAGTAAGTAAGTAATTTACAAAAACAATTATTGTTTGAACAATGAGCTTCTTTTCTTGAATAACGTGATGTGTGGATGAGTCTTCAATAGGTGGTTGACAAGGATTCATGGAAGTTACCATAATGATGAGTTTTGACCCCACTTGAACTTCAAGTATCGGGGGTCTCACTAGTAGAAAACCCCCCCTTTTGCAAGTATGTTTTCAACTACTTTTCAATTACAAACCAAATCAAAATTTACACATATAGTTGCAATTTATTTTTTACAACTGGGAAATAATTTTGCAATTGCTAACCAATAATGTTGAAAAGTATAAGTCAAGAATAAAATTATAGTCGAAAGTGTATGCCACGTGTCAACACCACAATAATAACCACTACGTGCCATTACTTGTCAATTTAGTTAAAAATTGTTCTACTAATATAGTTGAAGGATATTATCAACTACAATTGACTAATGGATGAACTTCATCCGTTAACTAAACATGACATCAACCAAAAACATAATCACAATTTCAACTAAGTTGCAATTATGTAAGTTGAACATTTTAACTATGTTGCAATTATGTAAGTTGAACATTTCAACTATGTTGCAATTATGTAAATAGAACATTTGGCTAGTGGTTTGGTGACATGTGGCACATTCATAAAATGTGGGGTCAATGAATAGTTAAATGACATGTGACATGTTCACAAATTTTGGGGTCAACAAATAGTTAAATGACACGTGGCACATCCACATGAATACTTTAAGCCACATGGTGCTTAAACATAGGTTAGGTCTAAACCTAGGCACCTAGGTTAAATTTAAATATAGGCCATTTAATTTAGGCTTAAATTAGGGATAGATCTAGGCACCTATGTTAGGCCTAGACTTAAACCACATGGCAATTAATAAATGAAATCCTATTTCAATTGGTTTAGCCTTTAAGGTTGAACCTTTTTGATTGGCTCATCCCAAATGGCTATTAGATTTTCATGTTTATTGTGTTCTCCAATAATCCTAATGCACTCCTTTATATAGTTTAGATTCATGGAATGGAAACCAAACAATATGGGATAAAGATTTTAGTTATAACCTAGTCTGAACACACCTATCACCAAACATTTAACAATATTGGATCATTATAACTCTCTTGTCCATGGTCTGTTCCTTTTGAAACATATAACAATTTTATAATCCTCCACTTGGGGTATCCAAATCTGTAAAAAACGCTACAATCTACTGGAAAATGTGCAAGATATGCACTTTCAAAGTGAAGGGAGTTGTGCTTTGGATTTTTTCATAAGTGTTGAGTATGATTTTGAAGCTTAAGCTTCTCAACTATTGTTTTTTGACTTTTCACTTTAAATAAGTTTATATATTTTGAGATAACACGTATGTAGCCTTTAAATTCGTTCAAAATGAATGATAAATGAGCAAGATATAGTTACTAGAAATAAAGGGGGTCTAAAGACAAAATTTAAGACAAAATATCATTCCTTTTCTTCCTGTGTTCTTTGTTTTGTTCCTTTGCTTTTGAGGTTCAAAGAACATTTATAACTCTCTATTTTGCGCTTCTAATGACATAAAAAATCAATTTAATGTTAAAATGAGGGAAAACTTGAAAGTGTTCTGTGATAGAGTACCATTTGTTGTCTACTTTAGTTATAAACCAATTGTAACCTAATTGCAATTCAAATAGTTGTAATCTAGTTTAAACTTAGTTAGGCCTAAACCTAAACTAGTAATCTACCTAGCCTAAGTTTAGCTACTTACCTTAATTACTTATAGTAATTATCCATCAATTATTTTTAACTATATACTTGTATAATTAAACAGTTAAACATATTATCATCATTTATTAAATAGTATGATGATTATATATTTAAAAAATCAGCAATTAAATGTATTTATCTAATAATTAATTAATTATCACTGAATATTTTTTCAAATTTGAAATTCATTATAAATTCTTATTAACATTTCATAAAACAAAGAATTAACTCAAATTTTAAAAATTCAATAATAGATTTTAAATGATATTTTAACTACAATAATTATTATAATGTTGTGATAATTAATAATTGATTACAATCACAATAAAAACATTAATAATAATATTGTAGCTAGTAGTTAGGTTAAGCTAGTTATTTAACTATTTTTATTTATATTTTTATCTAATTGGTTGGAACTATTAAATGACCTAGTATAATAAATATTAAATAAGAAAAAAATAAAATAGTATAGTAATGTTAAATAAAAATAATTTTAAAAATTATATGCTAATTTATTAAATATCTTTACTAATTTTTTTTAAATTATTATAATTTAATCATAAATAAATAAATCAAAGAATTTTAATAAATGAAAAAATTACAATAAAAGTTAAAATTATAAGAAATATTAATTATGTATCATTACACAATATGTTGTAAACTAAAATTGAATCTACATGGAAATAATAAATTACACATGTATTGAACATATTCCAAAAAAATATTACCTAAATATCCTTACTTGATATGTTGTAAATTAAAATTGAATTTACATAGAAATTATAAATTATGCATGTATTGAACATACACATTATTAAGTTGACTTATATTTCAGAATTTCTTTAAATTTTATTTTCAAATTAAAGTGTAATATTTATATGCACAAAAAAATTCATCATACTTGTTATCATTCATGTATATAAAAAACATTTACGTTTACCTTAATAATTAATGAATTTTTATTGTAATTTTAAAAATATATTAAGACATCATACATGTAAAAATGAATAAACATTAAAGTTCCACAAATTTATGTATCATTACTTGATTTGTTGTAAATTAACATTTGATTTACAAAGAAGTAATAAATTACATATATTGAACTTACATTATTACAAATTCATATTTCAAAATTTCATTAAATTTTATTTTGAAATTAAGTTTTAATATTTATATGCACAAAAAAAATTTACATGTAGTTTAATGTTTAATGAATTTTTATTGCAATTTAAAGAAAATATTGAGATATCATGTCTATAAAGATTAATAAACATTAGAATTCCACAAAAAATATTAATTATGTATCATTAGTTGATATGTTGTAAACTAAAATCCAATTTACATGCAAATAATAATTATGTGTATTGAACATGCACATTATTACAAATTTATATTTCAAAATTTCCTTAAATTTCCTTCAATCCAATTTTATTATTTGTGTGCACAAAAAATATTTTCATCATACATAACCATTCATATTATACAAAGATAATTTACGCATAATTTTATCTATTAATGAAGGTAGATAGTTTGTTTTGTTTTATACTATCATGTTGAAATTTCTCAAACCAAATTACTTCATATAATGGTATTGATATCTTTGAAAACCTAACAATGAATAGGGGTGCACTCACTTGGGTTGAAATGTTTTGGAGCTACAATGCAAAGGTCATTGATTATTGAACCATTAAAAAAATAAATATTAATAAAATCATAAATAAAATTTTTACTTGAATCCAAAGGTGTACTTGGTGTTGTTGGAAAGTAATTGTTGAATTAGATTTAATGAAATTTATTTCATAATTTTCATATTTGAGGTGTGGAAGATATTGAATTTTGAATGAATTTTGTCATTGAAAATTCAAACAAATTACAACAAATTGAGTTTAGAAGGGAAAATGAGTGGAATGTGTTCACACTTGGGTCCAACAACACATGTTACCTTATTTATCCATGAAGGAAGGTAGTTTGTTTTGTTTTGTTTTGTCATAATGATATCTCCTAAACCACAATGTTTAAAGTTATGCTATGGAACTTGTCATCAAAAAGTTTTCAATGAATAGGGGTGCAACAACTTGGTTTTAAATGTTTGGAGCTACATTGTGAAATTTATTGATTATTGAACCATTTTTTCATTGATTTTTTTCAAAAACCAAGATTGAAAACTATATTGGAATTTGGGGGCATTCTTGGTATTGTTGGAAAGCCTTCACCAAATTTGATTTAATAAAGTTGATTTTGTAATTTTGAGACCTAAAATGTGAACAATGTTATTGAATTTTTGGTGGGTAGGTATTGTTGTTAGAAATTCAAACAAATTGCAAAAAGGGGTTTGGAAGGAAAATTCAATTGAATGCATTCAAACTTGGGCGAATGACATAAGGTACATTAGTGTTTAATGAGTTTTTATCATAATTTTAAACAAATATTAAGATATCACGTATATAAAAATGAATAAACATTATAGTTAAATATTATTAATTATGTATCATTACTTGATATGTTGTGATGATCTACATAAAAATAATAAATTACATGTGTATTGAACATAAACATTAATACTAACATATTTTTAAAAAATTCTTAAACTATATTTTGAAATTAAAAATTAATATTTATATGCACAAAAAAATCATTTATACAAATAAAATTTACATATAATTTAATGTTATCATAATTTTAAATAAATATTACAATATTATATGTATAAAATTAAAGTTGCTTATTAGTTGTTTAGCCTAATTGAAAGAGATAGTTGCAAACAAGATTATATTTCATTCATCCTTTAGTACATTTTATCATCCAAAATAGTTGAACATTAATCAATGTCTTGATAGTGTGCCAACTAAAAAACCTTCAATGCTAAAAATATTTCAAAAATGACCCCTTAGTTGAAACATGTTTCACATTGTTTACCAACATAGTTGGAAGTTTAATTTGGAGACATTGTTGATGCCAAGAATATTCGGCAAATGACCACGCAGTTGAAAAATGCTTTCAACTATATACCAATATAGTAAACAAATCAACTTAATTCATAATTGTCATAATTTTATTTTTAAATTAAAAAAATCCAATTGAAACATAGTTGTAAATGTTATGTAGTTGAAAAATTTTGCTTAAAAAAAGGTGGTTTTCTACTAGTGTTTTGGATGTTGTAGGTATTGTTTAATTGGTGCATGGTTTGAATCCAAATCACCTTTTGCTAACTTCTCAAGTCTTGTAGCTCTTGGACTTAAAGGACTTGGATTTGCAACTAGGGTGCACTTGTGTTAGTGATTGTATGTGGGCCCACACTTGGTTCCAATGTAATATCCCCAATGTCATCAACTACAATATTGAGAGGATTGATGAGTGGGTCCATTTGTACATGTTTGAAATGTTATTTAATGTTTGTTATGCGTCTAGTTTTGGAATGATTCGAACTAATGGTGTGTTTGTGTTAATTGAGGGGGGGTCCATTTCCATGGAATTCATTGATTGCATCGACGTGTCCTGATTTGGGGCCATTGGAACATGTATAGCATGGGGGGGGGGTGCATCAAACACTTAAACATCATCATTTAATAATGGCATGTTTGGATTTGCATTGCCATTGTCAGACCCTTGAACTTGCCAAACTATCATATTAGACAACAATTTTGAAAATGGAATCTCGTCATCATCAAGGAATTCAAAGGGGTCATGTTTGATTTCATTTTTATTTGGCTCATCTAATGTTATGGGGTTTTCATCTTATGAGTCGTTTCATTTGCACTTTCATCAACATTGGACATGAAGTTTTTAGACAACATATTCTTTTCATACCATGCCATGGGGTTGGTGCTAGGTTGTTTTTGCAAGAGCTTGCTATTAGTGTATATGTACATTAGGTCTTTCGTTCGATTTGATGTTAACCAATTTTGCACTTTGTTATGGACAAATGAATATGAACTCTAATTTTGTTTGCACAATGATGCAAAACACACTTATGCCAAAATGCAACAAGTGATGGGTGTAAATGTGCATCCACCAACTCCAATCAAATTTCACCACTCATGTGGGAGCAACTTTAGGCCCTTCATTAGGGGGGTGTTAAAAAATGGTCTTCAACTTTCAACAAAATCTGTAAAATCTCTTAAAGCTAAGGCATAAGCTGTTGGGTTATGAATTGTTTTTCGCAAAACTCTATTTAACATTTTCTTTGCATTTGCATCATCATGTAGGCAAATTTCACCCAACAAATATGGATTGAGAAGGGCCCTTGCATAATGTAAGTCGGTTGTCAACATCTTCCACCTTTGGTAAAATTGATCTTCAATCACATTTGCAAGGTTTGATGGTAGTTCAAACAATGGATCTCATAATGATAAAACGTGTCACTTCAATATTTTCATGATAAGCCATGCCCTCCCTATACAAAGTTGTTTGCCATCAAATGCTTTCAATAACACTAAAAACCAGTTTCACCATGTGTACAAAGTTAGCACAAGTATCCCAAAACTCATCCCTCCTCACATTGGTTCAAACAACTCTTGCCTTGGTGAGTGACTTTTGATGATGATTACCATGCAATGAGTTGACAAAAGTTGTTTAATCAAGATCAGTAATAATTTGTTTAATGGCAAGTTTGAACTTGAACAACCTTTCAACCATTAAATAATTGGTTGCAAACTATGTTTTAGTGGGGTTTAGTAACATTAGGTTGGTTTCATAATGATGAAAGATTGTTAATGGCACATGGTGTTATTGTATGAAAGAAACAACAATTTTTGTCTTTTTCACAATTTGTTTCACCCATGTTGTTTTTCCCCAATAACAATTCCAAACATTGAGCAACATAACCTTGAAAATAAAGACTTGGAAAACAATGGATTAGAAGGTCAATTGCACTTCTCATGTTCAAAGCATTGTTTACAAATTTGTACAATATTGTCAATTCCAATGGTTTCAATGTATCCATTTGAATCATTACATATGTAATGGGCATCCTTCCACTCCCCAGTTGTGTCAATGGAACCTACGAATACATCACCCCTTAAACAAGCAAGCATTACATTCAACCATGGACACCATGCAATGTTGTCCCAACCATTAAAACAAATGGTTGCTCTATATTTGTGAATCAAATTCTAGGTCCTTTCAATTACCTATTTAGACACATCCACCCTGGATTGTTTTAACAAATTTGTGCACAATCCATGGTATGACAGGGGTTTGTAGTAGGTTTGAGATTTGGAAGTTGCTTTCACAATTTCTATGAATGTAGGGTGTCACACAACATTGAAGGGGAAGTTTGCCTCATTAAAAAAAAATTCCCACTTTTAGTCCAAATCTTGTTTTTTGGTTGAATTCAATCCTTTGGGCAATGAAACCTATCAAAATATTTGAATTGTTGGTGTTAAACAACACAATGCCCACACACCTCAAAGGATAAAATGAGTATTGACATGTAAAGTTTACATTTTATTACCAAGTAGACCAAATTTCGTTGCCAAATCAATGGTGGATATCAATCCACCATTAATTGAACAACCCAAATCCATAGATGTGCGGTGATCGAAAATTTTCTATTGCCACAACTAGGTGATTGGAAATTTTTAGTCACTATAAGCTTTATAGTGATTAAAATGGGCCCAATTTTGGTCACCCATAAGCATGCTTTGGGCAACGCGAGAAACCTTTTGACCTAGGTTGACCCTAGGTTGACCTAAGTTGACCCTAGGGGTGCATCTATATCTAGATGCATTTGTTGTGTCATGATAGACGCATGAACACCATGACAACCTTGCATCTAACATTTAGTTCATTTGAGAACATCAAGGGAAAAACTTGGACCATTAAATTTTGCAATTTCATTTGCCAACTCATTTTTTTGTCACAATTGATTACACATATATTTGCAACTAGGATTTGTAGTCATAATTCAAGTTGCATAAGATGCCACATAATGTTTAGTGGCCTAGGAACCACATCATGAGTTGCAAAAACAATTACATTTTCATCTATTTTTGGATGTCACTAAAAATGAATGATATAAGTGCACTTTTCATTCTCATTTTCATCAATAACATCACAATTGCAAGTCATAGTTGCATAAACAACTTCAAATCACTTCTAGTCAAATATGTGAGTACAAGTTGTTTTTATCATGGTGCCATAGAGGATAGTCAATTTGGCATTCATAAAAATGATTGATTTGGAGACAAATCACAAATGCATGGGTTGGAATGGATGAGATTCCTTGTAGTGAATGTCATGTTCATGATGAGAAACACCATGATGGAGGACATAAAAAAATATTATTTCCAAGATAAGTGGTTTAAAGAACCTTAGACAAATCTCCAAAAGGGCATCAAATTCATGAAAAGATTAAAAAATATCTACCTTATGCCTTGAATAATGGCATTATATTATGACACAAAATTTTGTATTCCAAATTTTGAAGATTTTGTATACAAATCCTCTATGATTGCCCTAATATTTCCATTGTTAGTCATCTTGAGTTTCAAAAAATTTATATGTCAATAGGGAAAATTATTTTTTGTCAAGGGTTAAAAAGGGAGGTGCGAGAAACTGTTTCCCATGCCAAATAAATAAGGTGGAAAAGATTAAAACCCCATGTTTATTACAACCATTGGGAGTCCTTAATACTGAATGAGAATCCATTAGTATGGATTTTATCCTCAAGTTGCCCAAGAACCAAAGATGTCATGACAACATTTTAGTGGTTATGGATAGGTTAATAAAACAAACCCATTTCATTTCATGACCATTAAATCAACGGTGATGGCCATGGAAGTGGCTAAATTATGTTTGCAAGAAATTTTTGGGTTGCAAGGTTTGCTTAAGGAAATCATTTGTGACAAAGATCACAAATGTGTGAGCCAATTTTAAGGTTTTTTTTTTCAAGATGCTAGATACCAAACTTAAATTAAGTAATGCTTACCACCTAGAAATAGAGGTTCAAATGGAAAGGACCAATAAAACCCTAGAAGACATGTTAAAAGCATATGTAGGAAATAAACAAGGTAAATGGGAACAATTTTTACTCCTTGTAGAGTTTGCTTACAATGGGAGTTCACACTCTTCCATTGACATGATCCCATTTCATGGATAGGAATGCTAAAGTGCATTTTTGTTTTTTTTAAAGTGGAAAGGGTGCAAAAGATGGTTGCAAAAATGCAATTCTTTGAAACTTATTAAGGAAAACATGCAAAGTGTAGAGGGACATGCCAAATTCTATGTTGATGAAAATAGGACCCTTCAAGAATTTGAAGTGAATGATCAAGTTTTCTTGAAAGTTAAACTTAAATGTAGTGGTTTGAGCTTGGGAAAATGCTCTAAATTATCACTTAGGTTTTGTGACCCATTCACCATAAGGAAAAAAATTGGAAAAATGGCTTACCAACTTGACCTCCCCAATAACTAGAAAATACATGATATATTTCAAGTTAGCTTATTAGGGTGAAACTTTTTAAAGGTGTACCACCGAGGACAAAAAAGATTTTTTTTTGTTACAAATTTTTTTTCTCTATATTTTGATCCCATCAAATTTAATGAGTTAAAAAATATTAAATATTTGACAAATATTATATTTTAAATCATTACAATTTAAAATTTCATTACAATCATCCATAAATGTCTTTACATGATAAAAAAAAAAGTAGATAAAAAATATTTTAAAAATGACATTGTGACAAGATTTTGGTACACCTTATCAAATTTGGACCCATTAAGTAGATATGTGTCTAACCCAAGTCATGTACTTCTGAAGTTATTAAGGACCTCATAGATAGGAAGGTGAACCATAGGTAGAACTTGAGGAAATACTAAAATCAGAGGTACACCATTTTTAAAATAATGCATGGATGGAACTCTTGATAAAGTGGAAAGGCTATACCCTAGAGGAAGTTACTTTGGGAAATGGAAAGGGACTTTGATGCTAATTTTCCTACCGTCTATCATTGAGGACAATGATGTTTCCAGGAGGGGGAAAATATTAAAAACCACTAGACATGGGCGACAACCATGTCTTAGAACTATCAATTGCAGCTGCATTAAGCACCTAGGAGCTACAAGATTGTGATAATGTAAAGAAATAGATATTAGCTATTTAAAGTTGAAAGCACAAGGGAGGGCTAGAAGCTGAGAAAGGAAAAATAGGGTGGGAGGGGAGAAGACATGAGCCCTTTTTCGAAAGAAAAGAGGAATAGGATTTTTTTTTGTGTGGAAGTGATAGCCTCTGGCCTCTGATTGGGTGCAAATTTGTACACTGGAAGATGTTATAAATAGGTTTTAAGTCTTGTGCAATTGCTAATGTTTTGCTGGCGTTGGGGTGTAATTTGAATCCTTGCTGGTTTACAAAGTGCGTGTGTTAAATGGTGTGAGTACATTGCTAGTGTAAAATGTGTGTGGTTCATGAAGTGCAGTGAAAAGGCTCAGGCAACACCAAGCACTTGGTGAGGGATTTCATACTAAGTAGCCAAGTTAAGGCATTACGGCAGTTGTCAAAAGAATGAGTCAAGGATTTGATACATAACCCCTAAGTAGAATTAGAAGAGTGCCTTATAGACATGTGCATGCCATATAGAACATGAAACCAATAGCCCAACTGATAAGGATTTTCAACCATCTTGCAAGTGTTAGGCCATAAGGACCTTAAACCAATAGCATGCATGGTAAGAATTTCTGACCACCTTGCAAGTATTGTGGGTTAAATTCACCATAATGGATATTGGATGTTACCTAGTATAGCCAACCTGGATATGATGGGCCACTAAATTGGTAACCACCAAGAATCTAGGTTCAAATTTGGGATAGATCTTGCCATCAAAACCAACCAAGTGGATTGCCCCTTCTCTCTTGATGAAAAAGTGTCCACATATAATCAACAGCCTTTCAGGTTAGGGTGAAGAGTCAAGTGATTCAACTTGCTTTTTATTGAATAAATTGAATGTCTCTTGTCTTTCTTAATTTGAATCAATGTCTGCTATGTACTTATGATAAGTTTTTTATGTGCTGCTGGTGTCATGGACGTCAGAGAACCCCTGATGAGCTTTTTTAGTTTGAATATCAGTCTCAATTTCTCTTCTTTATGCTATGGTTGATCGTCATTTCAGCCTATGTGCATAGGGTTTTACTTTATTTTTGTTGCATATTGTTTGCTTTTGTTTTTTCTTTGGGTTGTATCTAATTGTGTTTTCATTCGCCTTGCACTTTTGATGGATGGGTTCCAGTCCTTGATTTTTATATACAGAGTTTTTTTTTTAATGCTCAAAGAAAGTACTCACCATCCTGCCATCCACTGGATGCCCGTTTTTTCTCAGGTGTGGATGAATCTTAACTAAGTGAATGTTTAGTTTCACCTTGGTAACCACAACTGTAGGAAATAGGTCTCATATATTGGTAGATAGGTAAAAAAATAGATAACTACTAGGTAAGTAGATGATTTACACCAGTGTTGGGCGATTCTTAAATGTTGACTTGATTCTCAACCCGGTTCTTAGCTCGGTTTACACAATGTGAGAACCGAACTGAAAACCAACAGTAGGTTCCGGTTATGAGAACCGATTCAAATGTATACATATATATAATGTTTTTGAAGAACCGGACAGGTTCTCTCAAATAACTCAGATCCGGTTCTCAGTATCATTTATTGATTCCTCTTGTTCCTGTTCTCACTTGGGACTGCTACTCTTCTCCTGTTGCTATTACTTTTTCTCTCATACTGCTATTACTTTTCTCCCATTATTATTCTTCTGTCTTTATTACTATTACTGTTCTCCCATTATTACTGCTCTCTCTTTATTACTATTACTTTTTTCCCATTGCTCTTATTCTTTTCCTATTGCTTTTACTTTTCTCACATGGTGTTGCTCTTTCCATGTGATGAAGTCATTTAATCATTAATTATTTACTTATTAAAAATGATTTTAATTAATGAAAAATTTAATAATCAGGTTGTGAAAACCAGTTGTTGTTGTATATATGAGAATTGACTTATCTGAGTACCGGGTGAGTTTGAAAATAATAATAATTTGATAACCTGACTGGTTCTCACCAGCTCTAAAATATATATATATATTAGAGAACCGATCAGGTTCTCATAACATCATGAGAGAACCAGAACCAGCTCATTCTCACAAAAAAGTGAGAACCGCCCAACAGTGGTTTATACACAAGTAAGGGCTGTTTTTACTACCCACCTATTAACAACCTGCTAAACCTGCGTGTGGGTTGATAGTAGGTAGACAGGAAAAAAAAGCAACTGAGCTAACCACCATGGTTAGCTCGGAAACTGGAGCCCAACGGAAAACTGTTTTATGACCACTTACCATTCATCCTTCATGGTGCACTGGTGGGTGCTGGTTCACTGGGACCCCTGTTGGGGACCATTGAAAGCTTTACTGTACCATGATCACAATTCAGTGTATCGGACAATAATTTTAGTAACTAGGTCTAGAGTCTAGAGATGAGATCAGTGTTGGCTGGTTATTATTTTATTGAAAATAACTGGCTGGGGCGGATATCTAAAAACAAAATTAAAACCCACCAGTTATCAAATTCAATGTCAAAGTCATACCCATGATTATCAATTTACCTGGTTATTTTTCAATAGTAATCGTCGATTATGCATAAGGATTGGTTCTCAAATATCCAATTGAGAACCATTGTTTATATTGTCACTTATACACTGGTTATAGAAAATTTTAAAAGTTTAATTTTAAGAAATTCTATTTTTATAGAAACATATTAAAGGTTTTAGGATTGATAATGCCAAATAACTTGGATGATAATTGGGTAATCTGGGTAGGCTATTAAAATTTGAAAATTAGGTGGTTAGACTATTTACCAATTTTTTAAAATATCAATAACTGATTGGTAGGTTATCAATAATCAGGTTGATAATTGGCCAATACTAATTTTGTGCAAATATATATTTTTGATATAACTATAGAATAGGTTATATAACTTTTAAACATGATTTACCCATAGGATATTACCACCCTAAATATTCCATTAGGGTAGGGTCCATGTATAAAAATATAGGTTTTGAAATTAGGGTAGAGTCCAAATACCCCCATCCTATACCCTCTTTTGGGCTTAAAAAAAGTTATATATTTTCTTTCTTTTTCCCTTTTAAATAATTTTTAAAAAACTACATTTTCAACTTATTCAACCAACTAAAAAACCCCAGATCCAATGGAATATTTTTTCACATCTTAGTGTACCCTTTCATTTCCAAATGGAGATTGTTAGGATGTAGAAACATTTCAACTTGCAAATTGTCAAAATGCACAAATCACACATTGAGTACAGTATCTAAATAACTTGGAATTGCTCAATGAAATCATCTGTATATCTCCTTTGTACATCAAATTTCTAATGCCAAACATACAAACATAGGTAGGGTTAGGTTATATCTGGGTAATAGATAAGTTATACATATGTAAACCCTATTTACCCTAAGAGCCATTTATCCAATCTCTCGATCTTATGTATCCCTGGATATGCATAAATCTTACACATGCAAAATGGGTATGGATAGTAAGTCATAAAAAAACACTTGCATGTGACAGAAGGGTATGCAAAAGTTTAGGGTATAACAAATTTGAGAAATTAGGTTAAGATATAACCAGTAAGTAATAACCTGGTTCAAAATATACCCGGATTTCCAGCAACAGCCTAAGAATTTTCTTATAATTAGCAAGTTCCCAGGCTAGAGTGAACCAATCACATCATGGCACCATGCAAGGATGGCTGGTGTGTGGACTGTGGACAGGAAACACGTTTTCATTGCATTCATCTACCTACCTAGTAGCCATCAAGTGCATTACCTTCTGACGTATCTGCATAGTAAGCACTTACATCCCATACTTATGTATTGTAATTACCTACTACTTACGGTAATTGCCCACTTTCATAGATAGTTACCTCCGTAGGGGGAAGTAGGAGGGTTTATAGCAGTATTGTGAGGGTATCCAGTTTTAGTGTCGAAACCCAGGGTTCAGGGTCAACTTTTTATGACCCAGACCCAAGCTTACATCTTTTTGTTGGATCGGCACAAGATCTGAACATTGGAACTAGTCTTTTGCTAAATCTCAACCTGAAATCGAAATTGTGAACAATCACTTTTCAAAACAATGGCCGACTTTTTAAGAAGGCAAGTTAACTTCTTAAAAAAAAGTTGACAAGTGACATTAAGTTCAGAGTTAAATAATAATTCTTATTAGCTATTGAATTCCATATCTACATAAACCTTGGTTTTAATTTGATATAAAACTTTCTATCTATACAATACCTAACAAAGGGGAATGTGTAATGTTTACATGGAAAAAAATAGAAATTTGAACCAGGCCCAAAGGATCTTGAATTTGAAAAAATGTGTCATAACCAGAACTGCAGGGTTTTTAAATGGGGAGAACCGGGCTCAAACTGACACCTAAAGAACCTACAATTTTCTTTAAAGAATTGAAACTGAGACTGAAGGTTCTCTTCAAAAATAAGAACCACACAAAACCAGTTTATAGGACATGGTATCAAGGTGGAACCTTGGTAACTCTGTTGTGGAAGGGGTTTTCCAATGGATGGTGCATGGGTGAGTGCTGGGTCAAATAATCCAAGATCTTTAGTGTGGTCAGGTGCTTGAACACCACAGGTAGGCCATGCCTCCGGTCTAAAAGTAAGATTTGGCTGGTAGCGCATGTCTCCCAAAGAAACAGTAAGGATTGGCTTGCACCCATGACTTCTAACAAGTTGGACCCTGATTCCTGAATAGTAACTAAACCCAATACACATGGCCCTCGCCGCGAATCACGCCTTTTAGGCATGTGTAACTTGTCTAAGGCATCTTGATTTGTGTGTGAAGAAAGGGCCTGCTATGAACCACAATCTTTTAAGACCTGATCTCCTCCCCCTCATCCTCTCTCCCTGGACAATTAGAAATTCTATCTCATTCAGCTTTGTTTTTTAGTTCAGACTGTTATTGATGTTGAGATGGAAAGAAATTTGGTGGAGCTTTTGTATTCATATATGGGGAAAGGTGAGGTCTGCTCATGACTATTGGAAATAGTTTGCATCTGCACATACCCTAATTGAATGGTTAGATTATGAGGAACGCAACTGTTTCAATCTTTACAGCTGCTCATGAGTCCACCTTAAAAATCAGGTTTGTGTTTTATGTTCCCAGGATTTTTAATTTTCAGAATGGCCCAAATTCACTAGATTTTGGGAAAAAAATGGTTGCAATATTTTAAAAATAGATTCTAGTATATAGGTAGCCAACAATATAGAAGGATGCCTAAGATTTTAGCTTTCAAATCCTGTTGATATCCAAATTTGGGTAAATCTTCTTATGGCTGAATCGAGATTTCAGCTCAATCCTAGTGTTCATTTTGCTGTTGATTTACTCAGTACAGCTTACAACTCGGTCAACTCTGCACAAAGTACTCAAAAATATTTCTGTATTGAGACATGGGCATTTGGGAGCGAGGGAGCCTGTCATGACATTTGGGAGAAGGGTTCTGAGATTATGAGTCACAGGCTCTCACACCACACCTGCCACAGGCACCCCTAATGAGCTTTCTCCAGTGCATTAGGGCTCATCTTTTTCAACCTTTTTGCCTCTTGTATGGTTTTACTTGGAATTGTATAATGTAATTTTTCTTTTTTCCATATTTTATAGAATTTTTATTTTTAATTTAATTTTTTTTCTGCTATCCCATAACAATATAAAACCCAACACCTTTCAAAAGAGAATTATCATCAATATAATTTTCAACAGCGAATAATAATAATCTTAATTTTAATTTAGCTTAAGAACTTGGGTCAAAGTAATCAACCCTAGTGATAGAATCATGTGATTTTACCTAAAATTGAACACTTTTGGCTAAGAAATGCACTTGACAGAGCTTGTTAAAGACTATTTAGCATCTTCCCTACCAAACCAAGCCAATACCAAGTAGTGTGCCATGCAGGATGCAAGGAGTCTGAACAAGAAACATTTTTCATTGTATTCCTATCTCTTGCTTAACCCCAATGAATAATTATTAATATCTACCTACGTTATAGTCAAGTGCCTAACCTACTTATTTACCTTTGTAACCATTTTCGTTCTCTACTTAATTATTTATGATACTTGCTTTCGCCCCCAGATGTTCTTTAAGTGTGTCCTCGCACTTCTTGATTTCCTAGAACGAACCTAAATTACATGCACATAGCCGAACCACATACTGATTAGTCCCCTGCACAAATGAAAACTCTTTACCTAAGGCCTTTCCATTTCACCTAAGGCGAGAAGGAGTCATCCCCATGCAGACTTCCCATTTGGTCCAAAGCTTCGACACATGGTGTCCCCTGATTTTGCCTAGTAGCCTAATTGCAATTTGCACTTATGTTTTTTCAGAAAGGACATTTATATCCTCCCAAGACCCTTCATCCAACTTGGCACACCTTTGTGCACAACAATGGCATGCCTCATCAAGAGTCAAACCCAATTTGCAATCATGTCATGCAACTCATGTCAACATGAGGGTTGCCCCATGATGGTCTTGGCATAGGCCCCATGACATGCCCTTCCACTTAAGAGATGTCTTAAGTAGATGTGGGCCTCATATCAAGACAACCTTAGTGGGGCATTAAGATGATATGAGAGTTAGGCTAGAATTGGCTCCGTGAGGTTCAATTCCTCTAGGAGTCGAAATACATTCGGACTTAGGGGTCTAGATGGGCTAAGGCGAGAACTTGGGCTTTCATCAGCCAAGAAGATGATTGGGGGTTGTCTTTGGGACTATAGTGCGAGGCACTATCCCCTTAAAACCCTCAATGGACGATTAAGTGTTGTCCTAGGCTGCCCAAGGGTCGAGCCTACTGAAACACTTGGGATGATTAAAAGTTATCCCTTTAAAACTTTGAAGCTACCCATAGAGGGTTGACCCCCAAGACAACTTGGGTCATCTTGGCTTAAGTCCTTTGGATCAACTCCAGGACTTGGTCCCAAAAGGCCCCTAAGTTAACCTAGGGCTAATTCGGGTTAAAGCTAAATGGGTCGGCTCTAGGAGTTGGGCCCCTAGGTTGTTTTAGTTAAACTAAAACTTAGCCTTGATAACAAGTTTAGCTAGTCTAAGTAGCAAGTATTAGTCTATCCTGAGTGGTTAGGACTTTAAAATTAACCAAATGTGCTGTGGGGTGTGTAAATAGTTAGGAGTTAAAGGAGTCGATGCGAGAGGAGCTTCGCGAGACGCATGGAGCACAAGGCAACAAGTGGGAAAGGGCATGTCATTTGGTATCAGAGCTAAAATTAGATTTGGCGAACGAGAAGATGGGAGAAGAAACGATTGTCATGTTCCTTATTGCAAAGCATTTAGGTTAGACCAAAGTGGAAAAGGTTGCCACAAACGAAGCTCATGAGGCCAAGAAGTTGGCCAAGTTGGCAGTGATAGCCAAGTTAGGCTCTACCAAGAAGCTTCCCAAAATGCCCAAAGGTGAAAGGGAAGATACCTTGGGGCCCTTCAAGCCAAGAAATGGGGAAGGAAGGGCATTAACGAAAAAAGGAATTTTCCAAAAGGGAAGCCTCCAAGGACACCATCCAAGTGGTGGAATAGGTTTGATTTTCTTCCAACTCCTTGGATTTGAATGAAGGGGGAAAAGAAAACCTGAAATATGTTTATATTTTGAAGAAAGTGATTAAGGCTCCAAAGCAAATAGAAGAACTTAAGAAAGCTCAAAAGGCTTTAAAGGCTCAAGTGGCTCAAGAAGCCCAAGTGGCAAAAGAAGCCCAAGAGGTGAAATCTAAGGCTGAAGAAATCTTCCAAGCCACAAGAAACATAATCTGATTAAAAATGGAACTTGAACAGGCTAAGGTTAGGGCCCTTCAAGATGAAAAAATCCTTTCTTTGTTATCCATGACGCCATGATCAAAGCCATAAACGTGTTGTAGAGCTTTGTGGTTAGTGAGAAAAAGACCAACATAAATTTGTCCTTGGAGTTGAAAGAGGTTCAAAAGGAGAAGGGGGTTAGGTTAAGCGAAAAAGTTGTGAAGGCCATGAAGACCCAAACATTGAATCCTTTCACGAGAAAGGACACCAAAGCAAAAAAGGTCAAACAATGGGCTGACGCACTCCCAACTCCTTAAAGGGCTCAAATGTGAGCCCAAGTAGAAAGCAGCAGAAAAAAGAGGAGTCGGAGCACGCTCCCTAGCTCACAACACTATGAGGGGTAGAGGGGCGTGTTAGAGCTCCAGGATGGGACTAGGAAGAGTTGACAAGCTTTAGTCACTCACACGGGCCTGCACACAACCCACACAAAGTGGTTAGTGCATAGTTGGAGCACCCTTGGTGTTAGGACGAGCCACGGGCAACACGGACACACAAGACTCACCACGGCCCGGACTTGGGGGAAGCCACCACCTTCCCCTTTATAGTATACTCTGCAGCTCTCCACGGAGGCTACATCCAAATGGCTATTTTTCTCGGGACTCCCGCGTGGGAGTCCCGAAATCGCGCCAAATGGGACTCCCGCGACTTTGGAGCCCCATAACTTTGCGAACAGACCTCGGATCGCAATGCAATCTGAAGCAAAGTTGTAGCTCTCGTCGAGAGCTTTCCAATGATATGTGGCACGCCTCTTGTAGCTAAGTAAATCGGGTTGATTCCCGACTTTTTGTGGTCGGGAGTCAAACTGACAATTCGACTCTCGGCCCTTCTTTTGGCCATAACTTGTGTTTCAGATATCTGAATGAGCAATGCGAGCCCATTTTAGACATCTATGCTTCAAGAGCTTTCCAATGATATAAAGAACGCCACAAGACATTGAGGTTTGACCCCTGCAATCGCTCTCTGAAGTTTCATACTCCATCTCCCAAAGTGGGAGTTGCCTTGGGAGTGTGAGGGTTCACTCTCTCATACTCCCTCACATTTTCTAACACTCCCGGGAGTATGTGATGTGATTCCCGGGCTTCCTTTTGCCTTGACTCCCGGGCTTCCTCTTGGCTTAACTCCCGGGCTCCCCTTTGGCTTAACTCTCGGGCTTCCTTTTAGCCCGCACCCTTGCAATTCCATTTGCCTTGGTTGCGAACCCAAAGCTAGGGTTGCGACATGGGCCCTCCAAGTGGAAGCCTACTTTGAGTCCCAAGCAATCAACACGGATGTGGATCGGTTTAAGTTAGTGCAATCTCTTTTGAAAGACCACACCTTGGAGTAGTGGATGACAAAAAAAGATGTTGAGTTAAACTTAGTGGGGATTTTGCTTTAGATTATGTTCAAGGCCAAGCAAAACGAAAGGTTCACCCCCATAACTAGATTTTAAAGGATGGGTAAGAACTTTTAAACTTGCGCCAATCTGATGGACTTAAAGCAATGGGGAAGTATGTCCAAACCTTTGCATCCCTATTAAGCCTCATTCCCATGAAAAATGAGTGTGCACAAAAGGTGATTTCCCTTTATGGCTTGTAGCCTCGGGTTCACAACACCATTTTGCAAAGGAGTGAGTCTTCGTAACTTGTTAAGAAATGATGAAGGTTGTAGAGTGCATGGAAAATGATTCCATGTAAAAAAAACAAGTATGCCACAAGCCTCACAACTCACAACAAAAGTGAGTACTAGAAGTGTAGCATAGATTACAAGTGGCCCAAAAAAGGGCCAAAAAAGGAAGTGGGATAAGAACCCACCTAGGGACAAAGGAATTCTAACGGAAAAGAAATTACGGGATGTTGCCAAAGTCTAATGCTTCAACTGCAAGGAGTTGAGTCATTTCACCAAGGATTGCGAAAAGGTAAGCCAGGATTCATCACAAATTTATAAGCTTCATGGGTTTGTTTTAAATCCGTGTGAAATCTGTTATTTCATGGGTTCATATTGTTTAAACACGAATGTCATGCATTATTTAAACATGGAAGGCATGTGAACGACTTTTGTGTGTAAACAACACAAATACACATACAACATCCATGTTTAAACAATACAAACAAACATATGACATTTGGTTAAACAATGCACATGACATTGACGTTTTAACAATACAAGTAGATGAATGACATTCGTGTTTATTCCATATGAACTTATGAAAAGAAAATTTTGCATGACTATTATTGTCAAATTGTGACCCATGAAGTTTGTGATGTTAGGCACAAAAGGGATTTATCACAAAGGCAAGTGTGGCCAAGTTAAGCCCAAATTTAACCCTGCTTAGGTTCGAGGTAAAAACTAATGGGGTGTTGTGTCTACTAATTTCAAGAACCACAAATTCGTTTGTGAACCCAAGTGTGGTAACATGACTCGAGTGGGCAGCTACAAAGGTGTCCAAACCCATCAGGGCCCAATTAGCACAAGGAGCCGCAACACCAACAAGCAAGGTGGGGTTGGGGGTTGTTTTGCAATGTGGCAAGGCAAAGTTTATGGAAAACTTCACAGTTTGTGCCTTAAATGGCATTGAGGCCATTTTAGGGTACACCTTTTTAAATGTTTATTGTATAGATGTTTTGAGAAGAGGTTCGAAGTTAAGAATCATTGCTACACTAACAAATAGGACTACTATTTTAAAAGTTAAATGTTAAGTTAGTTTAGTTAAAGTAGGCATTTATTTGGTCTCTTTACAAGAAATATAGGAAACCTCATTTTTAATTCTTATGTGTGTGGACAAATCTAGTGCCAAGTCTAAAGCCAAAGGGGCTAAATCTTGACCTACTTTTATTTCCAACATAATTAATAAATGTTTAGGCATTCTAACAAATGAGTTCCTCAAACATCTACCTCCTAGCTATGTGGACCATAAAAGTGAGGTGGTGCCTAGGTCGACACCACCTTCTAAATCACCTTACCAACTTAAATTTTAAAAAAAAGAATTCAAGGTTCAAATAAACAACTTAATGGAATGGGGATACATTAGGCCGAATAAATCGCTTTATGGTTTGCCCGTTTTGTTCATGGATAAAAAAAGACAAAATTGTGCATGTGCATGATTATAGCGCCTTAAACAAAATCACCATTAGAAACAACTACCCCTTGTTCCAAATTAACAATCTCTTTGATCATCTAAATGGGGCTTGTTATTTTAGTTGCATCGACTTGAAGTCAAGTTATTATCAAATTTGCACAAAAGACATAGATGTGGAAAAAACAGCTATGAAAACAAGATACAACTTGTGTGAATTCTTGGTCATGTCATTTGGTTGGGTAGTGCCTTGTCCACTTTCACAATGTCAATGAACTCAATCTTTCATGAGAAGTTAGATGAGTTCATGAGCATCTACATAGATGACATTTTGGTGTATTCCAAGTTTGTAGAAGAACATGGGACACATTTGGAGTTTGTGTTGTAGAAGTTCAAAGAGGACAAGCTATACACCAATTGGGCAAAAAGTGAATTCACTAATCTGAAATTGGAATTTTTGGGACATGTGTTATCTTGAGAAGAGGTGAGGCCCAACCCAAAGAAAATGGAATCAATTAAGGAGTGGCAAAATTTGATGTTGGCCAAGGGTGTAAGGTCATTCCTAGGATTGGCCAATTTTTATAGGAAGTTCATAAAGAACTTTTTGTCATTGGCCAAACCACTCACCGACCTTTCGAAAAAAGAGGGATCGTTTGAATGGAAGGGCGAACAACAAAAATTGTTCAACCTTTTGAAGGGGAAGTTTTCATCAGCACCAGTGTTATGATTCCCAAATTTTGCGAAGCCATTCGAAATGCATATAGATGCAAGTGGATTTGTGATAGGTGGGGTCCTTATGCAAGAAGGACATTTAATCACCTTTGAAAATAAAATGCTAGTGGGGGCCCAATTGAGATGGCCAACTCATGAAAAGGAGTTATTTGTGGTGGCAAGTTACATAAAGGCATAACAACACTACTTGGGCTTTCATAAAACCAAACTCTTTACAAATAATGTATCCATAAGATATTTTAAAACCCAACCAAGGGCCACAAAAAAATCGTTACATTGGCATGACACCTTCGCCCTTATGGACATTGAGTTGATCCATAAGCCTAGCAAAGACAATGTGGTGCCACATGTCTTAAATCACAAAAATGAATACCAAAGGGAGAGCCATGTTTGTTGGAGAAAGCAATCTAGTAAGGAAAATACGAGATGTGTATGTGGAAAATCATTTGGCACAAAGTTATTTCAATGACTTGCACCAGAAAAAGAAGGTGAGAGGGATCACCATTCTAGATGGATTGTTAAAATGGAAGCAATCATGAGTTTATGTGCTAGAGGGAAAGTTGCACACGAAAGTCATGCAAGAAGTGCATGATGCATCCATGGTGGGACACCGTGGTGAGAAGACAACAAGAGAGTTGTTGGACAAAAAACAATATTAGCTCAAAATGAAGGAAGATGTAAAACATTATGTTCACACGTGTGAGAAGTGCCAAAACACCAAGTCAGTACACAAAAAAAAGTTTGGGTTGTATAGGCCCCTCCCAATCCCTTTAGGTCCATTTGAAAGTGTTTCAATGGATTTTATGACATGTTTCCCAAAACGAAAAGGAATGGATGCCATCTTTGTGGTGGTAGACATGTTTTTGAAATTGGTTAAATTTGCACCAACCCAAACAAACACCACGGTGGTTGGGATGGCAAAGTTATTTTTTGACATGTGGGTCCAACATAACAATATGTTGGATGACGCACTCCCAACTCCTTAAAGGACTCAAATGTGAGCCCAAGTAGCAGCGGAAAAAGGAGGAATCAGAGCATGCTCCTTGTCGCAACCCCACTTTGGCCAAGTGTGGGGGTGAAGCCCGACACTTGGAAAAGTTGGGGGTTTGGAATCCTTTGGGACTCCCAAATGTTCAGAGCTTGACAGCAAGGCCCAAAACACCTCGCATTGGGGTGTTCTTGGTGTCATTCGAAAGGTCTTGAAACGTAGATATCAAAAATGGCCTTGCATTGGCAATTCAAACATCTGCAGCCCAAGTTATGGGCAAAAGAAGGGCCGGGAGTCAAACTGACAGTTAGACTCCCGACCACTAAAAGTCGGGAATAGACCTCTTCCCGACGTCGCCTTGAAGAGTGTGACACGGCGTTGGAAAACTCTCGACGAGAGCTACAACATTGATTCAAGACTAGTCCCGATCCGAGTTTGGGGCGAGGAGCTATGGCCGTTCAAAGTTCCGGGAGTCTAGTCGGGACACTTTCGGGATTCCATTTCGGGAGTCCCAACAAAATGTGCCATTCGGATGTAGCCTCCGCGACCAGCCGTAGAGAATACTATATGGGGGAAGGTGGTGGCTTCCCCCGAGTCCGGGCCGTGATGAGTTTTGTGTGTCCAAGTGCCTGTGGCAAGTTCCAACACCCAAGGGTGTCCCGAATGCTAAACTAACCCGATTTGGTTGGTTTTTTAGATGCAGATTCACACGAGCTAAGCTAGTCCCTCTTCCTAGTTTAATCCTTGGGCTTCTAACTCGACCTTCTACCCCTTTTTAGAATTGGAAGCCGGGAACGTGCTCCCAAGTCTCAACCTTCCGCAACTTGACTTTGGAAACCCTCAAGTGGGTTTCACCCCGTGACTTGGGAGCGCGTCACGCTCCCTAGCTCACAACACTTTGAGGGGTAGAGGGGTGTGTTGAAGCTCCGGGATGGGACTAGGAAGAGTTGACAAGCTTCACTCACTCACACGGGCCTGCACACAACCCACACAAAGTGGTTAGTGCATAGTTGGAGCACCCTTGGTGTTAGGACGAGCCACGGCAACACGGACACACAAGACTCACCACGGCCTGGACTTAGGGGAAGCCACCACCTTCCCCCTTATAGTATACTCTGTGGCTGGCCACGGAGCCTACATCCAAATGGTTTTTCTCTCCCGGGACTCCTGAGTGGGAGTCCCGAAATCCCGCCAGCTAGGACTCCTGCGACTTTGGAGCCTCATAACTTTGCGAGCAGACTTTAGATCATGATGCAGTTTAAAGCAAAGTTGTAGCTCTCATCGAGAGCTTTCCAACGATATGTGGCACGCCTCCTGCAGCTAAGTAAATCGGGTTGATTCTCGACTTTTTGTGGTTGGGAGTCAAACTGGCAGTTTGACTCCCGGCCCTTCTTTTGGCCATAACTTGTGCTTCGGATGTCTGAATGAGCAATGCGAGCCCATTTTAGACATCTAAGTTTCAAGAACTTTCCAGTGATATAAATAACAATACAAGCCATTGGATTTTGACCCCTGTAATCGCTCTCTGAAGTTTTGGGAATCCACCGGGACTCCATCTCCCAAAGTGGGAGTTGTCTTGGGAGTGTGAGGGTTCACTCCCTCATACTCCCTCACACTTTCTAGCACTCTTGGGAGTATGTGATGTTACTTCCTGGCTTCCTCTTGGCTTGCACCCTTGCAATGCCTTTGCCTTGACTCCCGGGCTTCCTTCCTTTTGGCCCACAACCTTGCAACCCCTTTGCCTTGGTCGCGAGCCCAAAGCTAGGGTTGTGACACTGGAGGTCATAGTAAGTGACTGGGATGTGAAATTCACATCATAATTTTGAACGCTATTAATGAAAAAAATGGGGACTAAGCTAAAATTTAATATCGTTTTCCATCTGCAAACTAGTGGACAAACTAAGGGAATGAACAAGATATTGAAGATATCAATATCTTCATAATTATATCATCAACAATCATAATGATTAGGGCGACCATCTAGGTTTGGCAAAATTTTGTTATAATTGTACAAAACACTTAGCCACTAAAATGAATCCCTTTGAGTTGGCCTTGGGAGTTGAAGCGAAACAACTAATGGATTTAGCCATTCCTAAAATAAGAAGCATTCACTGCGAAGGCGATAAGGAGGCCAAAGAGATGGCCAAGGAATGTGAAAAGAGGAAAGCACAAGTGACCAAGCTTTTAGAAAAAACACAAGCTAGTTATGAAAAACAAGCCAACAAATCACAAAGGCACATAGAATTTGAGGTGGGGGACCTAATGTGATTAAACATAAAGGACTTTAAGATGTTCGAAACTTTGGCAAATAGGTTCATTCCAAAGTACACGGGTCCTTATCAGATCATTCATAAACCCCACCTTGATGTGTACACTTTGCCATTATGAGCAGACTTGTCCTTCAATGGTACCATTAGGAACGTCATATTTGAATGGGTCTAAAACAATCTTATTTAAGATTCTTTTAGTTTCAATTTTCTAGTCTGAAATAAGTTTGAGATAAGTTTGCCCATTGTCTAAAATTGTCTAATTGTTTAAACCCTATTAAATGCAAAAAAAAATCTTAGACAATCTTTTTCTTGTCTTCATGAACTAACTTCAACTTGGACACATGGAACGTCAAGTGGGCTACCAACTTTGTTGCTACTAATCGTCTATGATTCTTCCTACATCTAATAGAAAAAAATTGGGATGTGAATTATATTTAAGTTGAAAACTAGTTACTCTTTTAAAGGCTTGAAGGAAGAGGGTGGTGAAAGGGGTGGACTTGCCATGATAAGGGCGACATGCTATTTGTGTTTATGAAGACGTAAACCTCTCGAAGATGGGAGTGAATGACATGCTCTTTCATTTAAGAAATGTTTTAAGTGATTATAAGCCTCATATCGAGACCACCTTAATGGGGCATTAAGGCAATATGAAAGTTATGCAAGAAATGGCTCCATGAGGTTCAACTCTTTTACGAATTTCAATACATCTAAACTTAAAGAGTCCAAATGGGTTAAGGCAGGAACTCAAGCTTTTGTCTGTCTAGAAGACGACTAGGGGTTGTCTTTGGGACTATAGTGTGGGGCACTATCCCCTTAAAACCTTCAATAGATGATTAAACATTGTCATGGGCTACCCAAGGGGGTGGGCTTATTAAAGCACTTGGGATAATTAGAAGTTGTCCCTTTAAAACTTCAAGGTTGCCAAGAAAATGTCAACCCCAAGATGACTTGAGTCGTTTTGGCCTAAGTCTTTTGGACCAATTTTGGGAGTTGGTCCTAGAAGGCCCCTAAGTCAGCCTTGGGCTAATTTGGTTTTAAGGCTAGGTGGGCTGGGTCTAGGAGCCAGGCCCCTAGCTTGTTCCTATTAGACTAAGATTTAGCCTCGATAACAAGGTCTAGAGAGTCTAAATAGTGAGTTTGAGTCTATCGTAAGTGGTTGAGACTTTAGGAGTAACCAAGTGTACTACCATGGGGTGCGCAAGTAGCTAGGAACTATAGGAGTCGACGTGAGAAAAGCTTGATGTGCATGTGAAACACAAGGCAACAAGCAAGAAAAGGTTTGTCACCCCAACTAGGTGAGCCCACATTTAGTCATGTTCAAAACGGCATGTCACTTACCCACTCACATAGTAGTACCCAAGTTGGGAAAGGGGAAGTAGGACGGTTTACATGATAGGTCACAAAGGTGGCAATTTTGGTAAGTTAGTTGTATTTTGTCCACAATTGAGTTATGACTAGTTTCCCATGAATGGTGCATTGGTGAGTGCCTGGTCATATAATCTTAACCACACCAGGGTTCAGCTTGCAATTATCATAGCCTAGGGTCAATTTCCACATTGACAAAATAATTTTTTTTTTGAAAAATGAATTAATTTTTTAAATTTTGAAATGAATTCTTTCCCCATCATCTTCTATGATATTGTGTTATGAGTAGTGAAATTATTCAGAATGTAGCCTATGATTATTATTATGATTTTGAACATGTCAACTTCATATTTTCACATAATTTCATTTCATTATTTTGAGGATTATTTAATGACAAAACTGACCTTAGGTAAGGTATGGAGACTAAGTACTCTTTTGCTTGACTGAAGGAACTTTTCGGGGAAAGGGGGATAAAGCCCCAAAAACACAAAAGCCAATATGAAAATCAGGAAAATATACTTTGAGGGAAACAAGAATAACACCTCCACATTATACCCAGGATTTTGATGGAACAGGGACTGGGGAGTATATGAATTCTACTATCCTAGCTGCTAAATTAAATGTTTGAAAAAATCTAAACCATGGTAAGTGCCAATTTTCATGTGTAAACCAGTGTTGGTCTCGTTTTTAGGCCAGCACTTGATATCACACTACAGGTATGAAGGACCCTACCAGTGTTGTGTGTGTGAGTGTCAATAGTCATATATCTGGTGTGTAAATCCAGTGTAAGTATAAATTATTTACACTTATACATCCAAATTTTTACACTTACACTTATCCTGTTGCAGTGTATATATATTTTTTTACACTTACACGAGGCCAGTGTAAATATATGTCAAATACACTTACATGCCCGTGTCAATGTCTTGGGTCACGTAAGTGTAAATACTAAAATTATTTGCAAAGTCACGCTGTCTTTGGGCCTCCTTTCAGCCCCAAACCCTTCTTTGAGGGATATCCATAAAATAAGGAAATTTTATTAAATCTGGGAAAGAAATGCTGAAAATCAGCATTTAATGCACAAGGTTCAAGACTACTCAATTATAATAGCTTTACAAGTAGGATCAGTGAACAACAGTGGACGCGTTAAAAAAAGGAAAGACAGGGTGAAACTCAGTTCACCCCAAAAACTGAGGTTCCCCCCCCCCCATTGAATGCTAATGGTTTTTTATTTCTTTGAATCTCACCCTATTTATCTTCAAACTCAGTTGTTTCCATTACTTTATAAATAATATTATTATATATCTCTAATGACCAGACCTTCTTGCAAAGTTGTATGAATTAGTTGTGGGTGTATATTTTGATTGTTTTCTTTTTGCAATGGGCCGTTTATCTGGCTTATTTGCAAAAACATTCTGGGATCTCCCCTTCTCAAGTAAAAATCACATTTTTTACATTGTCATATATTTACATAGTTTTACATAGCCATGTAGAATCCTATAATTTTACATTTACATTGTTATATCGGACCACATAAAATTATATAAATATTTTATTTTTACACTTACACTGTTTTACAAAGCAGAAAATAAATTTACATGATTTTTCACTTACACTTACATGGAGTGTAAGTCCCAAACCATTTACTCGCACAACACTGGACCCTACCAAGCTAATATGACCTTGTGAGGCCATATCAGCCTTATGCCAATATCAACTTGGTAGGAACTTGACATAATTTCAGGCATATACTGGCCATATACTAATTTCAGTCTCAAGAGTATAACTGCCACATACCGGCCCAAAATTAGTCTTAGACACAACATCATGACCATAAATTAATTGTTTGTCAAATTTGACCAAAAGACTATTTGAATACATCAAAGAAATGTCCTTTATATTCGTGATCAAGCTATATTTGATTAAACTCTATGGAGACTTTAATGCTGCCAATTAGATCTACTTGATGAGACTGATTCCTAGTATAATGATACTTTCACACGATGCCATTAGCTTTTATTGTTATCTAATTTAATTTCTGGGTATATTTCCTAAACTTATGTTGATTAGCATTAATATTTTACGAATATACTCACATTGCCACTGAATTTAAATGTTTTGTAACTTTTGAAGCATGACAACCAAGTGGCCATCACAAATGTTTTCTTTAAGCACACACAAAATTGTTAGAAATTTAAACTTGGACATGTTGATGTCACTGCTTTAATAATGCCATTAAGTTGTGAATCATGTTAACTTGACTATATATTATGTTGATTTCCACAAAATACTATTCTTTCTTTTGAATGAAAGAAGTGAATCAGTAGCCAAGGTTATGCATCTTAGTGATGTAATTGTTACATAAGTTTTATCATAATTCATAGGGTAGATAGCTGGTGAGAGAACACTTGAGAACTCAAAGGAGGTCAATTCTCACACATTGTTCCTCTGGTTCTGAAGTTGAAAAAACATTTGTAGCCCTCCAGCTAGAGCTTTCAACACCAGAAAAATTTCTTAATTTGGTAAAAGAACATTTGTAGCCCTCCAGTTAGTGCTTTGAATATCACAAAAAATTCTTGATTTGGTAAAGGAATGGGGAAGATGTGGGGGTGTTTGGTGTAAGGGGGCTCAATGTTTGATGATGTGTGAATTAAAACAACTTAGGATGTCAAGCTTAAAATTTTTGATGGTTGCTTTTTTTGTCTTTGGAATACAAAGGCGTTTTACAAAGCTATAATTGGTGGACCCATCAAGTTTGAGATTACTCCACATGGACTAAAAATGAAGTAGATATGGGCTGGAATTGAAGAGGTGTCTAGAACTATTTTTTCAAAAAAATTGTAGCAAACTATCATTCATCCTCTTCTTATGTTCCCTCTCTTGTTCTTTTACTTCTGACCCTCAAAGAACATTGTAAAAGAACATTGTAGCCCTCTAGTTTGTGCATCCAGTGACACAAAAATCACTTGATTTGGTTACAAATGAAGAAAATATTAGAAAATGTTTGATGATAAATATGTGTTCACTGATGGGCGGTTCTACACAAATGCATTGGCAAACATTCTATATCACTACATCAAAACCCAACATTTATGATTATATAAAATATAAGGTTTATAGGCATACATGACACACATGACTACATAACCCCATTATCCATCAAAACACATTGTCTTAGCATTTGCAATACATTGATTTGATGGTCACAATGTCAAATTGCAAACAACATATTTATGAGATCACATATATAATATATTTATATATGCATATGTATATTATACCTATCATTATTTCAGTAATAAAAAATTCCATCTTGGAAATTTTTCAAATTGTTAATAGGTTCTTAAACCCATTGTTCTTATAATGACACAACCACCAATTTTATATATATATATATATTCACCTTCCTAACTTTTCAGTTGACATTAAAGCTTTGTTCATCCCTTCATACATAACTAGGGTAGCCTGTGCCATTGGCCCAAGTGTTACCACGTCCTCAACTGATTTTTCCTTCCAAAACCTGGTTTTTTGGAATTTATTTGAATTTCAGGGGCAGAAATCACTTAAAAATCAATTCTCCCACATTCTGAATCCAAATCCTACCCAATAAATTCCATTAAATCCTGCTCATCAAGATCTTTCCAAGAACAGCAGAGGCACATTCCAATTCCTCCGCACTTTTCAGCTACAATTTAATTTTCATTGAAGAAATCGTTCAATATTGAACAACTTTTGCACTGCAAGTCCAAACATCATGGAACCAAGTCCTTGCAGCCCTCCTTGTCAAGAGCTTTCCAAAGAGACGAAGAACAGGATCTGAAACATCCCAATTTGGTGGATCCCATAAGTACAAATAAAACAAAACAAATGAACAACCTTCCTTCATGGATAGATTTTTAAAACTTAAAAATTATATATATAGGTTGTAATCATTAAAAAAAAATTTCACCTAATTTCTATGTAAAATCATGTTGTGCTTCAAATACAAAGGAAAATAGGGGGAAAATGATTTCAAATAACCATAAATCATATGTCCACAATCATGTGATAGCCAAATGATTTTGCATCCACTAGCATGGGAGTAGTGTGAAATTGTTTTATGGCCTAAAAATCAATATCCTAGATTCAATGTTAGCCCTCCTGTTTTCGGGAGGTGGTTATGTACCACACGAGTGGGTTTAGGACCGAAACTATGTATGATTACTACATAGTTATGGAATTTATGTTTTTGGTTGTAAAACTATCCTCCCACCCTACTATTGGCTATGCAAGTCTCACCATTCTCCTTCCATGAACTACACATAAACAACACCAAAACTATTCAAAAACTAAAAACTTTTCCAAAATCAAAATTTCAATTCTCATAAACTTTGTATTCATCCATAACTTTGTACAAAATGAAGGTGTTTCTCAAGGTCACAAACACCTCCTTATATACTAACCAAAAGGAAACTAATCAAGAAACTTCTTAAAACCTATCCACCACATGGTTCCCCGAATAATCAAAATGAAACAAAATCACATGGTTCCCCATGTGATTCCACAATTAATCACAAGAAAACAACATCACATGGGGAACCATGTGATTCCACAATTAATCACAAGAAAACAACATCACATGGTTCCCCATGTGATTCCACAATTAATCACAAGAAAACAACATCACATGGTTCCCCATGTGATTCCACAATTAATCACAAGAAAA
>Ga0209611_10001262_pt1 | contig 42528 bp, 45 predicted proteins | sample S1TSphgellanicum_3_FD_187693 | JGI IMG/M metagenome (GOLD analysis project Ga0209611, IMG submission 187693) | Host-associated microbial communities from peat moss isolated from Minnesota, USA - S1T2_Fc - Sphagnum magellanicum MG (SPAdes) (version 2) | ecosystem: Host-associated > Plants > Peat... | reverse complement strand
AAAACACTAAAATGAAATAAAGACTTACTAAAAACAAACTAGTTGTTACGTTATTGTAGCAACCAACTTGTAAGAACAATGCATGTTGCAAGTTGCAACAATGCAACAAAATTACAAATTGGCAGCCAACAACCATGCAACAAGATTCAAATCTTAAACAATGAACATGGTAGTTGCATTAAACCCTAACTAGTAAGTTGTAACATTTATACTTGGTTGGCATAAATACAAGGGGAAACTTGAAAGGGGTTTATAAATCTTATAGGGTTTAGAAGAATTGGGAGGCAACTCAACCTCCATTATTGATGAGTCCTTTGGCAATACATCACATCAAAAAGTGATTAGCGATAACACATCCGTGTGTGAAAGAAAATTTTGGTGAATGAATCATGATTCACCATAGGAATTAAATGTTCCTCTCTTTTGAACAAGTTCGGAGATGTGGCGAAAGGAGCAATTGAGATCATCAGAAAAGAAGGCTCTTCTTTCCTAAGGAAACTCAAAAAAGACAAACCCTAACCCTAAGGAAGAGCCATTTGGCCCTTCCATATAAAATGTAGGCACCATAAGATGGCAACATGTGTCCATTTCTAGTGCGTTCAACTGTGAAGCTATAATGATTGAATGGTGATATTTGGCAAAATTTAAAAAAAATTGGCCCTATTTTGTAAGCTTAGGGGTCACCAACCCTTTCCCAAGGTAGGGATTTAGTGAAAATTTTCTAGTAAAAGAAACATTGATCCATTAGATGCCTATTATGACAAGTGTCGGACGAATATCATTATATATATATATATATGGTTTCAATTTGAATTTTTTAATAAAAAATTAGATGAAATCTTAAATTTAAAAAAAAAATTCCAAGTCTCACATTTCTAGATGTGCTAAAAAATAATGTCCATTCCATATTCAAGGTAGTTTTCACAACCAAAATAACAAAGTTATAAATTACAAAATGCATGTCTAGAAGCTCATTTCATTCAAATTCACCCTCATATTTTTCTAGATCTTCTTCTAAAAAAGCATAAGCTTCAATCAACTCTATCAAGTTAGAAAGTGAAAAACAACTCACCTTGAGATCATTTGGTTAGTTCTTGCTTATAAATATTAACTTATTTAAATTGTCTATTTGCAACCTAGATCTTTTCAAATTTGTCAATATCTTAGCCAAGGAAAAAATCTTTCCAATTTCAAATGGGATTTTACAATCCCAAGGATATAAAGGGCAAATAACACAACAGTTGAAAACAAGGATTCATCTAGAGGATATTAAGTCCTTTGCGTCAACTTAGTATTTCTAGAATATTTGAAGTTCCCTATTCACCAATTCCTTGGCTAGTTCATTAATTGGTCTCAATAGTCATGTCAAAAATGTCAAGACAAGAATCTTCATCATTCAACTAATTTGCCATAATTTCATATTCTAATAGAAGGTGAAGTACATGGTGGCATTTTAGTAGCATTGGAAACAAAGACCATCTATCATAATCTTTCACCATAAAAATAATTTGTTTTCAACCAATAAAAGAAGAAACCAACCTAAGACTATTAAATCTTCTATTTTTAAATATTTGATTTAAAATTAGAGATAACATGTTATGGATTTAAACACACAAACACTCACAACTAGAGAAAGAATATCAACAATGATTTGAAAGACAACCCAAGTTAAAGGCTTTAGGAATATGACCAATAATCTACATTGATGGTTGGCAATTGTAACGTAAAACAAATGTTGCCTTGAATTGCCATGTTTTTAAAAAAAAAAATGATCTTACTTGCAAGCTTATAGGAATAAATCAAATATCAACACAATAATTTACAAATTCCACAAAAAAAAGAAAACTTACATAGACAAAAACAAAAAATACAATGTTTAAAAACAAAACTATCTTGGTTTTCATTAGATGTCCAATTTTCTGGGCCTCAAACTAGTTTCAATGCAAGCCTTGTTCCATGCTTGCTTGCCTTTACTAAATTTTTATGGCCGAGTGATGGATTTTTGTAAATATGCCTAAGCAAACTTGATGGAAACATATTTAAAGCCTTTACAAACTTTTTCATCACTAATGGCATATTGACAAGCTTTGGAGAAATCATGCCCAAAACATGTTCCATGAAAGTTCTCCTCCAAACCTACAGCTTCACATTTGATAATAGACTTAAGAGCAATTGTCATTGTGTTCAAATTTGAACCTTAATTTTTAACATATGTTATAATCTTTATTTTCAAACCATATTCATCCAAAAGATTGGTCAATTTTTTTGCCAATGCATGTTTTATATCTTAAAACCTTCAAACAAATCAAAAGTACCATGTTTTGGCTTTCATTTAGATCCCAAAAAAATTATGATTAAGGCAAACACATCATGGGCACCCTTGGACATCTAGAGATAAACTACTAATGATAGAATGGCATTTTTCAAGCGAAGGCAAAACATAGGTTTGTTTGGTTTTCTTCATTAGGCTAGGGAAAACATTTTGTGAATTTTTTTTTCATGAATGGAATTAGACTCCAACATTTTAAGATTAACATTAAACGCTTTAACCACACACTTTCCACAAATTGTAAAGTCAAATGATTTTTTATAATCAAAATTGCAGGATTTTTGAAAACTTTTGTTGTTCCACATCATCCTTTTAGAAAGGTTGTTTGGAGGTGAAAATAAAATAAAATGGATGAACTAACTATATTTGGTATTTTTTGCATGATGCATTTTCAAACTTTCTCCCATTGCCAAGTTCACTTCTTCTTGAAATGTTTTTAGTTTTTTTGAATGGTTGGCATCAATATGTTTTCTTAAATAGGTTATTCCACTTGTTTTATAATAAGATATTAAACTCTTCTTTAATTTTGTTTTTTGGTTAAAGGAAAATACATGATTGGGATAGCACAACATATTATGCATGAATAGAAGTGCATCAAGTGTCACTATTCCATTGTCATTCACATAAAAAAATGACTAACATACATTCCTATTATGTGACCTTCATTTTTTCCTTTGGGAATGCAATAGTTCCCAAAAACATTTCATTTCTTCTTCATAATTTTATAAGACTCTACTTTTTTTAGTTTGCAAACTTGGGTGTTTTTGAGTTTCTTCCATTACTTCATCTTCACATTCAGCTTCATTAAAAAAACTTCACAATCTTCAATAGTTGAAAGGAAGAAATAATAGCCAAAGGTAAGAAACAATAATTTGAAGGCAAAAAGTAATGACATGTAGTCAAGTATTAATAGTGCAAAAACATGAGGCAATAGTTGGAGGCAAGAAGTACCAATGTGAAGGTAAGAAGCAATAGTGTGAAGGCAAGAAACAATAGTGAGAAAGCAAGAAATAATAGTGAAAAGGCAAGAGGTAACACTATGAAGGCAAGAAGCAAAGTGAAAAGAGGAAAATACACAAAACCACAACAAAGAAGATTTTTAAAAAATGGGGCCTAGATGTGAGCTTGGTCCCCTTTATAGAACATCAACATTGTTCATAGGGTTTGAGGAAGTCATGTTTTAAAAAAAAATCTAACTTCTAATTAATCATGTAAAATACTAATTCACGGACTTGATATCCAGATGTGGGCAAGGAGTTGATATCTTGCCTACATATTATTTATGTAATATTCAACATTTAATCCAAGTGTTGCATGGTTAAATTTCAAAGTTATGAGATTCAATGATCCAAAAATCACTTCATATATCATATTTTGCAGTGATATTTGAGAAATACAAAAAAATGATATTTGATGTGATATCTAAATTTAATATATAAATTTCCCAAATATTATTTGCCCAACATTGGTTATGACTTAGTTGTTGATGAATCTCAACAAAGTTAATATTTGGTGACACATTTTGTAACAAGTAGGTTGTCTATACAGGTAGATAGGTAAGAAAATAAGTGACTAGTAGCCAAGTAGATGGTTTGTCCATAGGTAAGGGCTATCTTTACCACCCAGCTTTTTAATAACTAGGTACTAAACAAAAAGCAACTTAGTTAACCATGGTGACCACCATGGTTAGCTAGGGAAGGTGGAACCCAGCAGAATTTCTGTTTGCTGACCACTTGCCATCCATCCATCCTTCATGGTGCACTGGTGGCTGCTGATTCACTATTTGCCATGACAAGGTAGCGTGAGGTGGAAGTATGAGGGTTTAGAGGATAAGTTACGGAGGTGGAACCTTTCCACCTTGTAACTAAGTTGTCGTTCATCCACAAGTGAGTCATGTCGAGTTTTCTTTCCTATAGATGGTGCACTGGTGGGTATTGAGTCATACAACACCCCAGATCCTTTCCATTTTCCTTTCTATTCTGGCTCACATTTCAAGGGTAGAGTGCTAGTTAGAGGGGTAACACCCTTCTTTAGGGTCTCTTAGTCCTCACCTAGACTTCATTCCAACTGTAGTGAGCTCAACATGGAGCAAAATCACAAGGAAATTTGGCCCTAAAATTTGGCTCCTTTCTTGTTCTGACCCTAAAGAAAGGTGGGTGGCACCATGCCTATTTCAGGTATAGTGTATAGCATAGGATAAGCCACAAGTAAAGTATGTTGACATTTGAGCACTATTATGGAAGTCGTTGGCTTGGACATAATTAGTATATGAGTTGTGTCAAGGATGACAAGTTTGTTTTTGTCACTTGTGACTTGTGTGGTACTGTTTGAGGGGTGGAAGGTTTTGAATAAGCTTTGTGTTTTCATCCATATTCTTTTGTGGATTCCTACAATTGTGGATTTCAATACTTTTGGTTGAAATTTTTGGGGTTTCAAATGTTTTCACAAATTGACAATCAAAAACCCTATAAATTTAGATTGTTAGAAAGGTAAGGTGGGAGGGGTGGAGTGGGGAAATGCTGCCATAACCTCAAACCATGGAAGACAGGGGTGCTGATTTCTTTTTTGAAAGGAGTGCACAGCTGGGTAGAATGTTGAAAATTCCATCTTAAGGTCATGGATGGGTACCTTTTTTTATCTTAAAGAAGTCTGAATTAGTCATCAAAATAATGCCCATTAGCCAAAATAGATCGTTGCATGACACGAATCATTTGAATATGGTAACCATTACACTCCTTTGATTCAAATACTTTGAGTCTTAATAAGACCAATTATAATCATTACTTGAAGTCTACTCCAAATCGTTGCGTTCATGACAAATCTTCATGAGGTGCACTACTTTTAAGATCCAAAACCTCTTGAACTATGTTTTGATAATTAGCAATGTAATGCCATGATCCATAGTACGACTCGTTTTTAATCCCCACACACTATTCTTGTTATGTTCACACAAGACCTGGGTCACTATGACAATTGTTTATATCTTCTCTTTATAACCTCAAGCTTTCTACTAATATAGCTCGGTCACCCTAAATGCACGTTTGGAATGTCCATTGTTTCAATTGTAATACATAATGAAAATTGTGGTGTAAACCTATGTCATTATGGAAACCAAGTTGATCACACGATGGAAACATGGATACCATGGTTGAGTTTGTAAGAAAGTAAGAGACCCCTTATAAAGAGAGGGGGGTGAGGGGGGGAGGGATCTTTTCTCCTATTTTGAAGTAGGCATTATTAATGTGTTTAAAGTGTTCTAAAAAAAAACTAATATTAATTTAAATAAAGTGTCGCCCTCCAAATACACTAAGAAATTACGGGGAGTGCTTTACAAAGACCAAATCATACTCCTCTTTCAGATGATGATGAATCGTACTAATAATAATCTCTTTGCATGGATGATGAAAATGCACGGTACTAATTATAATGCATTCCAAATGTATCAAGGAATGGAAAGTGGGTTATATTGCAACTTGCAGTGCGGGGCTGTCATTTTGACTGAGAGGGAGAAGATGTTTTTGCCTGTTTGGCGCTTTGACTCACTGTACATAAGTCGGCTTGTAAGTTATCATATGTTGTAAGTTATCATGTTGGTTTTGTATACCACCGGGGACAACTGCCTTCGGTGGAGCTCATAACTTGACACCTGAGTCACCTTATCTCTTCTTGTCACATGGTGATGAGAACTTGACAAATTTTCAAAAAAAAGTCTTTTTTATAAAGTATTACCATGCAAGCAAAGCCAGAGAAAATACTTTGATACGTATCAAAGCAAAGCAATGAATTGCCATGCAAGTAAGAATCAGGGTTTGTTCAATGCATTTCAAGCAAATTGACTACAGGCAGGTCAAAATGGCCCACCCTGCAATGCAAAATCAGGAAAGAAGGCTAAACAAAGCCCCCTATGTATGTGACATCCCAGCATTTTTCAATTGGACGATCACCACATTTATTAAACCCTAAAGGTCTGAGAAAGAGAAAAAAAGATACACACAAAAAAGCCGACCGAATTGATCCAGCCTAATGTATTGGGGGTTAAACTTTTGGATTTTTGATTTTTTTACATATTAAATAATTCATAGGTCAAATTAGACTCAATCCCACCTTTTAATTGAGACCCAACACTCACTAGTGCACCATCCGTTGGAAACTAGTTATCACTTAACTGCATATGAAGCACGACTGAGTTACCAAGTTCCACTGTGGTAACCTATCATGTAAACCCGGCTACTTTCACCTCATACCACCTAGGTGCCTACATATGTATATACCTCAGTATCATAGGTAAATAAGTAAGGAATGTAAGTGACTATTAATGTAGGACGGTAAGTACATAAGGCACTTAGTGATTACTATGTAGGTAGATACCTTGTGAATCATTAGTACATATCTAATCACCATAGTTAGTTATGGGATAGGTAGGTAGGTAGGTAGATAGGTAAGTAAGTAGACACATACATGTGAATCATTAGCACATAGATAACCACCATAGTTTGCTATGGGACATGAATACAAAGAGAAATTGTCCCTCTCCACATACCATCAAACCTGCATGGTTAAGCTGGTCGGTGCTGCTTCTTCACTTTGACCTCTCTCTCTGGCTGGCCATTATTAAGCATGCAAGAAGAACATGCATTCCAAAGCATGTGCTACTTAAAAGTTTTCCAATTCTTTGTTGTGTTGTTTAAGTTACTGGATTCCTCCCCTCCTCACCCCAAAAAAACACTGTGTCCAAGCACAACCTACCTTATGTCCTAGTGTTGTTGGTATATTTTTCTGATAGTGTACATTTTACCCCTGTCATAGTACAAAAACAGGAAATCAACAGGCCAACAACAGCAGGAGCCTAATAATGTAGTCATATACTCTACAAACTTTGTTGCTGAAGTTTGACAAAAATTGTCAAATTCTCCTACAAACTTTGGTGTAGCTTGCAAATGAAGGAAATACCTAATAGAAATTCCAAAAAATAAGTGAGAGTGAGCAGCCAATCCTGAAATCCAGGATGCTTTGCATGCAAGTGGCATATTATGAGGCATGCATGCAATCAATAATGACTCTCCCTTTGTGGATCTTGATGATATGAATGTCACAAGGGATTTTTACTTGTTGGTTAAGCAATCAGAATTTTTTTTAAAAAGTGTATTTGGAGAGCATTAGTAAATTATTACAAAATGTGGGTGCAATTCATTAGTCTCTGTTCATTACTTTTCAATTAGTCCCTTTTTTACTAAGATTAATGAATTCACTCAAAATCTAATGAAATCATTTAGTGTATTTTCATTTAGTGTGCAGGGACATCTTTTGATGTAGTTATCTCTTTTTTTTTCTTTTTTTTTGTGTATTTTGAGGGATCTTCCCTAATGGATGATATGTTATGCCAGGGGAGCTCCCTCAATTTTTATATGTCCCAATGTTCCCATGGAAATATTTCTTTTCTATGAATCGAGAAAGAAGAGAGGAAATAAAAGGAGAGTTGTTTATGTAAGGGGAGGAGGTTCCTGTACTCGTGTGTTCTCCTGAGGATTGGGAACGCCCTCAGGCCCACACCCTTGAGTGCCCCTCACTCCCTCAGGAGGACAAACTCTGTACAGGAACCTCCCCTACAACTTATTTCCTTGAATGTCCCTCCTACAAATGAGTAAGATCCCTCTGACATTAACATATGTTTCCGCATTCATCAGGTTCACCTTGTTCTTTTTGGTGGATAAGGGCTTGTTGGGTGGGGGACATTCCAAATGAGGGGGTGGAAATGCCCATTCATCAACCCTAATATTTTGAGCCTAGTTATTTTGATATTCTAGAGCCTTCAACTGGATAAGTTTAAAATATTTTATGGGTTTTGTCCTTCTATTTGTCCTTAATTGGGCACATGCACATGATCTAATTTAAAAATTTCTTTGTTCCTTGCAAAATATCTAATTGATTATATAAAAGTGGGAAACACTGAAGGCTGCCAATAAAATATGGCTAAATAAGTCAGTCTTCAATTAGAAAGAAAAATCTTTAAACAGAATCATGAGATTTTTAATTTCTTTTTGGGCAAATTGAATTTGATAAGAAGAAAAAAAAAAGAGTCTAAAGAGTACAGGTAAGTCTCCAGCTGTACTCTGATAACCCAAATTAACCTCCGTGCTGTTCACACAAAGGGGTAAACCAAAACATATTAGAGTTATCCGTAAAAAACACAGCACCAGAACCCTGAGTTTGGTCATACACAGGGTGAAATTAAAAAAAACCTGCTAAAAAGTACATTAGCATTCAATGGGGGATGAAACTCAGAAAACCATCAATTTTGGTGGTACACTGAGTTTCATCCTGTTTTTCCTTTTTCCTGAGGGCCTCCACAGCTGCTACATATATTTTCACTGCTCCTAACTGTACAATTACTATAATTAGTCTCAAACCTTGTGCATTAAATGCTAAGTTTCAGCATTTCATACTGAGATTTAATACAATATCTTTACTTTGCGGATACCAATGAAAGAGGGGATAGGGGGTGAAAGGAGGCCCAAAGAGCGGGTGAAAACAGGGTTGCTTTACAGATAACTCTATTTAATGAGATTAATTTAACCTTATGTTGCGCAGCTTAGAGCTAAGGTGTAAAGGTTTTACATTCTACAAAATCATGACCTTCATCCTTTCAACTACATTGAAGAAAAATGTAACAAGGCAATGACCTTCGCATTTAGTCACATTTTTCTTTGCAAGGCAAGAATTCAAGAAGTGCGGAGAACAGAGTCATCAGGCGTGTGCCTGACAGAGAACACATGATGACAAAGCACAAGATTAGAATTCTGTTGGAAATGTACGGTGGGTATTTTAATCCTTTGAAATCAAGGAGTCAAATTAGGGTTTATTCCTTTTTACAACGCCATCTCCTCTCTTTGTGGGTCTTTTTTTCACTAAGAAAGTTGAAGATAGCTTTTCTTAGGAATAAGTTATTCTCAAGCACTTTATATCCCTCCTTCACCTCAATGATGTGTCATTTGCCAACTCACTTTTTACTCTTTTCATGTACATTGGGATGATGATAGAGTTAAAAGGTTAGTTTATTCACTGTGTTGGCTCTGCCCTGCCCTTCAGGTAGAGACATTGTGATGCACCTAGAAACAACAGGCCATTGAAGTTTGGTATCCCCACATTCTAGGGAGGGTCATGTGGAGTCCACTCTACAAACATTGCCAGCAGCATAACGGAAGGAATGAAGGAAGGATTCTCTTGGGCCTGACCATGCTTAACCACCATGTGTTTCCAATTTTGTATGTTGCATTCGTCAGCCTAGGGTCAGTTTCCACATTGACAAAACAAATAATTTTTTTTGTTTCAAAAAATGAATTCGTTTTCAAATTTTGAAAATATATAAATTTTCCATCATCTACTATAATTTTGTGAGACGAGTAGTGAAATTATTGAGCGTGTAGCCTATGATAATTATAATGATTTTTCAACATGTCGACTTTCATATTTTCACAAAATTTCATTTCACTATTTTTGAGGATTATTTAATGACAAAACTGACCTTAAGGTTAAGTTACTTCTCATCCATTATAGGAACATTACCAGCAGCATAATGGAACTTGGAAGGATTCTGTTGGGCCTGACCATGCTTAAAGAAACCTTGTATTTTTCCAATTTTTTTTTGTTTGTTGAATTTCTTATCATCATTATGGATGTCATTTAAAGGGCACAAACGAGATTATGCTACTGGCCCGCTTGTTGAGTGTAAGTTTCCCTTTTAACTGGGAGACCGTGCCCAGTTACTAGTGTTCCATAAATGCCTACCAACGTCTGTCGTTTGTTTCGAAACTCCGGTCGAAATGTCGAGCGGATTTGAGCTCCCAAGGTTGCTGGCTGGTCGGGCGATGGTGAAACAGATTTTACGTTGGCCGGTCGGGGAGCATGTCGAACGCGGGTGCAGATCTGGGTTTTTTGTTTTTTTCCTTGAGAAGTGATGGAGGAATCTCATGAGCTATGTTTGCCGCTGCTGTAGATCGAGCTTGACACTAGCTGATGTAAATCGGTGACTGCATGGATGGCTGCTGGATGCAGGAGAAGCTACAGCTGTTGCTCTGCCGCTGCCGCCGCCGAGAGAGCTTGACTGTCGATGCAGCAATCAGCACTGTCGACTGGGAATGGCTGCTGCTGCTGCTGCTGCTGTGTGTACCTAGCTAGGAGTGAAGTGATTCATGAATCCCCAGTGTCAAGGATCGATATCAAGGAATGTTCATATAAGATGGTAATTTCTGAAGAAGCTGGCTCGTCTCCTGATCGACTCGACTACCAATTTTATTTTTTTAGTGCTGCAACTTTGTAAGTTTTTTTTCTTTTTTTTTTCTAGTGTGGGGATTTTGTCTCTCTGAGACAAGGACATGGAGGGTTGCAGTCGATCACAAGTATTTGTTTTGAGAAGAGCTCTTGAAAGAATTGGCGGCACTGCTTAATCCTGATCTGAAGGCTTTTGTGGTGCTGCACACCTGGGTGCGTTGTTGGAGAGGAAGAAGTTAGAAGATCAACAGCTTTATGAGATGCAGATTCAAAGCACCTATTTGGACCGGGACTCTAATGAAGCTGCGACGACTGCTGCTGCGGCTGGTGATTTTCTTTTGGCAAATACGGCTCAGTGGTCGCAACTCAAGAAGAGAAAAAGAAGCAATCGAAGAAAATCTCAAAGTACTGGTGCAGCAGATCTGCATGGGAGTTGTTGCTGTTGCTGCTGCAGCATGATGGAATCAGCCTTAAGCGATCCATCATGTAGTCGTGATCTGGTCCTCCTTGAGCCAGTTCTCAAGGCAGGCAGTACTGAACTTCTGCGCCTGCAGGCACAGTTTGAAAATGATGCTGCGGATTCCGACCTCACTTGTGCTGAACACCATCTGGAAAATCTCGCGGAGAGCCCCATTTCAGGGATCGACGATTCTGACCGCGCCACTGCAGTCGCTAGAACCACCACCACCCCCGATTCCTTTCTCGCTAAACTGGGGGAAATCGGTACTAGTACTGCAGTGCCTCGCAATTGGAAGAAGCAGCTCTGCAAGGTAGAAGTTCAAGAGTCCGCGAACGAATTGCAAGGCTTGCGGTTTGTGTCTTGTGTACCAGCTGAAGTGCAGCTCCCTGATCATCCTCGTGAGGAGTCCACTAGTACCCACCACGAGTATATCATAGAATCTAATGCAGCCGGTATAATTCTTCGCAAACAAAAAGATCTACAATTGGGGGTGATAGACATCCTGCATCATGGACCGTATTCTCAACTGGAAAATTCCAATTCCAAGGGCCTGCTGCAGTTGGAACTAGGTTTGGTCACTAGATTCCATGAAGCTGCTGAGCCGTTAAGGTCGAGAGGAGGAGCTGCTGGACGCTTGGTCCGTAAAAGAAAGCGAGAAGAAGCTTGTGAGGACGAGGAATGGCTCGAGCTTGGGTTGAGCACCCCTACAGCAACCCCATCGGCTGCTATAGAGAATTTCTGTTCGAGTACCTTGGCAGGATCTGAGAACAACCATCAGCACAGAAACTCCGGTTTGCAGATCATGCCTGAAAGTGCTGGTGAAGAAATGCATCCGCATGAGCACGAGCAAGATTTTCCGGGACAACATGATCTTCATCATTCACCAGTTCAAACAGCTCGTATCGAAAATCTTCTGGATCTCTTCGACACTTTACCTGGACTTCGCTCGCAACCCATCACTGCAATCTGCTCCGGCGGCAGGATGTTACTGCAAACTACAACTAGTCTTCAATCTCCCAAGACCGAGAATGCAATCCAACTCTCCTGGAGAGATCATGTCCTGCAAAAGAGAGAACAGCTGATCTCATGTCAGGAGGATCCCTGGCAAAAGCTTCTTCTACAAAGCTGTGTGGGGAACAATGACCAGCAGCGATGCCATACTGAAGAGCAGCCGGTACATCCCGTTGTTTCGAGCTCAAATCTGCCCGAGAAACACCGAAAGGAGTCGAGAGAGATGATGATGAATTCCGATCCAGTGCCTTGGAGTGACCCAAGTGGCAACGGCAGCTGCGCTCCCCCTCAAGAGATCTCCAGGACGACATCAGCGAGAGGAGGCGATCGGAACCGCGAGCTATGGTTCACCCTGCGAGCTGCGGCAGCTGAGAATCGGTAAATCTCCCTTGCTCTACGCTTGCCTCACATTCTCATCTAGAACTTTCTTTTTGCACATGACAGCCCATACCTGAACAGAAATCATGATTCTCAGATTTTGTATGGACTTTAGAAGCTTTAGCAAATAGGAACACATTCTGTTTTGAGATTGACTTGTGCAGCATCTGTCTGTATCAACATCTGCAGAACCGTATCTTCTTCGTTGAGACAGATACCAATCACGTACATTCACGTCAGGTATGTGGATCCTTTGAATCACCAAGTTGCCAGTTCAGATTGCAGCAAGGATGTTGTGCATTCATTGTGGTACACTTTCTGAGAGTGCAAAGCTATCAATTATCATTCTTGCTGGTGTGGTTGTGTACCTCAAACAAAATCCATGCAGCTCAGCAGCAGCAACAGCAGGGTCCGGAAGTTTTCTAACCTAAGCAAAACTGATGTGTTTCCTCAAATCTGCAGGAATGAGAATGTGACAGTCTCTTCTGTGCAAAAGTATGTGGCATTGAAACTCAAGCTGTCAAGTAAAACAGAGGTGGGCATGCAGTCTGTACATTGCTCTGGACCTGCAACCAGGCTAGATATCCTGCAACTAGGCTTATGCACAAAGAGAAGACCCAACGGTAGCTAGACTAACACTAAATGTATCATCTGAATGCTCTCTGTGCAGGTGAAAATCACATGCAAGGGTCAGGAACTAGGAGCAAATCTGAGACTGCATCAAGTTCACAACAGAATCTGGCAGGAGCCTGCAAGAGGCAACACTCATGAAAGTCATCATCTTTCAGGTACTACTGCAGATAAGTTTCCATCTGCTTCAACACTTGATGGACAACTGCTTGAAGGCAAGGCCCGCACCTTTCCAGACGGTTCTGTACTAGTTGCACAGGATGTGGTCATGGTTCTGACCTACAGCAGGCCACAACACTGACCCTGTCCCTAACTCCCATCAACACAATGTGCTCTTGGATCAAACCAAAAATGCAAGCAATTAGTCCAAAACCAATACGACTTGAGCTGCTGGCTGACTGCCTAGTAAATTTGCTCTATAAGTACAGCCGCTGCAGCTGTAAATTGGCAAGCTACTGCTGAGACAGATCAACCCTGCATCAGAACTGCAGACCACAGATCCATGGACACCACATTCCATCTTTCTCCTCATCCCCATGCTGGAGAGAATGTCTAGCCCTTTGTTGATTCTATGAACCTCAAAACACAACTGATCATCACATCACTCAGAACACCATTGCAGGATCAAATTAGGTCAGGTCAAGCTTGCAAATGACATTAAAAAAATGCCAGTCACCAAAAGATTTCAACCAGATCAGCATCTTTTCAAATTCATCAAAGAATTTGGTCATGCACACAAGCACATTGTTGATCCAGATGTTTGCAAATCACCTGTTTCAATTAGATCAGTTACAACATTATACTTGGTTCCAGTTTTCCCAGAAAAGCTTAGAAAAGATACAAACTAATCATGCCACAATCCATGTTAAGTGTCAAAATCTCACAAGTCTTGCCATCAACCTGCACTACACTGTATATGTTAGCCAAAAACTTTGAACTTCCATACACTTGTGATGAGGATCCTTGGAAATTTCAGCGGACTCACCATTGTCAGCTCTGGATTGATGGCTTAATTAACTGTACATCTTTGCAGCAATTCTAAGAGCTTAAGACTGGAACACTGCATCTTGTAAGCATCAACACCCCTAACATCAGGTTTCAATGATGATTGTATACTTCATTGACAGGATGTATGCACTAAACATGACATGTGATTTGGAAACCCAAGCCTTGCATTTGTGCATCATCATCACTAATGAGAAATTCTCATTTCTAATAGATTCTCATCTTAAAAACACTCGCCCAGAAGTATACAAAGATCATAGTTCACAAGAATCAAGTGATTGCACTATGCTTTCAACTTCTTCTTCACAGGCCTAATAAAGTCATCATCACTATCACTCTCATCCCTCTTTTTCTTCCCTTTAGGTGGAACTGCGGTTTTGGATTTGCCATTTGAGGTCATGGCTCTCTTCTCAACAGAACCATTGGAATGTCTCAAAGGTGTGGATGACTTGACAGGTGTGCCATTCTTCTGATATTGTGCCCTTTTCTGCTTGCGCTCCAGCACCTCCTTAGCCTCAGCAAGAGGCAACAATCCATGTTCCATCATCCTGCATTGAGATTCCCTATGAGGAGGAGAACATAGACAGTAAACATAGTCAAGAGGCCACATAAAAGAGCAACATGCCTTGCTTACCAGACTTCTGCCATCTCACTGCTTGGTATTTGATCATGAAGAGTTTCATAGAAGATTCTCAACGCATCCCTCTGCAGGGATCCCCACCCCATTCAGGTACAGATTTTCCAATGTAAGAAACCACACCTTACACCAACAATGAAGCTATCATGGATGTCCACTTCAAGGCTCATTTACAGCTCATAAATCAAGATAAGAAACTGGTCAGCAGTAGATCCATAAAACCCTTCAGCCTGATGTGAACTTTTCTTTTGCAAAGCAAGATATTCCAGAAGGATATGTTGATTACACTCACCTCTTCAGGAGGTTCATGTTTCTGTCCTGGTAGGGTGAAGACTTTCTTCTCCCTCTTCTCTTCCTTCACAGTCTTCGTTGTTGTGTTTGTTGTTGTCTTGATTGTTGTGACAGTAACCTTCTTAACTGATTTCCCTGAACTTGGAGAAACGCCTCCCTACACCAGACACCAAAGCCCCCAATGGGACACCCTGAAGAGTAGCTGCTCTAAGACAATGCAATAAGCAACAACTGGGTACTGATATCAGAAAGACAGCTTCAGAATAACAACTGGAAATTACACAATTAATGATACTAGGGCCAGAGCTGTGCAAATGGTAAACAATCATTCTAGAGAATACTAAGGGACATGAGAGTGAGCATACAACCATACATTGGTTGCATTGGATGTAAGTTTTGTACTGGCAGCCTCAGGCTTCTTCAGTGACTTTGACAACATCATCTTTCTTTTCTCATCCTTGCTCTTCATAGATTCCTTCTCTTTTCTGTCAGGTGTGACTTTAACTGCACTTGATGACACCCCTCCCTACACCAGACAAAATAGATTGCTCTGAAAAACCTTGAAGTCTTACTGTTCAAGGCCAATGCAACAGCAACGACTACATCCTGATATCAAAAAAGACAAAGATTCAGCAATCATTGGTTAGGTACCCATGCAAGAGCTGTGAAAAGCATGCAGGGACCTTCAGATGATAAGCAACCATTCTAGAGAAGCATGAGGAGCATGAGAGCAAAAGTTGGAGGATAATCCACCATACATTGGTTGCTTTGGGTGTGACTTTAGCATTGACAGCCTCGGGCTTCCTCAGCATCTTTGACAATGGAACCTTTCCCTTTTCATCCTTGACCTTCATAGGCTCCTTCTCCTTTCTGTCAGGTGTGACTTTCTCCACAGTTGTCACTAGCCCTCCCTATGCCAGCCAACATAGAATAGAAATGAAAACCTCTTAAATGTAGCCATTCTACGGCACTACAACAGCAACCATCAGTTATGTTAATGAAAGTAATGGATATGAAAAAAGAAAGGTTTTGTAGTCCAGCCTTGGCAATAACTAGGGTTAATAGTGCCCCAGCTGAGAAGCCTGCAGGAGCCTTAAGATGGTAAGCAACCATTCTAGTGAGAGTGATGAACATGAGCACAACAAAGAATGAAGAGAGATCCATACATTACTTGCTTTTGGTGCTACTTTAGCACCAACAGTCTCTGGCTTTTTTAGTGTCTTTGACAACACAACCAGTCCTTTCTCATCCTTGCTCTTCACGGGCTCCTTGTCCTTCCTGTCAGGTGGGAGCTTCTCAACATTTGAAGATAACCCTCCCTGCATCACACAACATATACTCCAATGGAAACATCTCAATTGCTGCTATTGTAAGACAATGCAACAGCAACAACCAGGTAATGATATCAAAGAAGACAGTTTCTGCAGCCCAACTGCAAATATTTAGAACAGCAACAACAACCAGGTACTCCTATCAGACGAGACAGCTTCTGCAAGCCTACTATGAATTACCAATAATTAGGTTTACAAGTGCCAGAGCTGTGGATGTCTTGCAGGGCCCTTCAGATGGTGAGGAACCAATTTTGATCAGATCATGCACATGAAAGGGAGAAAGAGTGAAGAAAAAGCGCCCCATACATTGTTTGCCTTGGGTGTGACGCTGGAACTGAGAGACTCCGGTCTCTGCAGTGGTTTTGACAGCACAACCTTTCCCTTCTCATCCTTGACTTTCACAGGCTCCTTGTCCTTTCTGTCGAGTGTCTCTTTCCTCACTTTCTCCGTGCTCCTTACAGCATCTGGTCTCACATCGGATTCCCTGTGTACGACGGTCCTTAGCGTATCTGGTTTCACATCAGATTCCCTCTTCACCTTCAAGACCCTGATCTTGGACTTATCGTCTCCCATGACACTCTATTTCTCTCTTCCTCTCCGTCTCACTCTTCCTCTTGTCTCTTTCTCTCGCGCTCTCTGTCTTGCCTTCTGCCTCTCTCTCTTTTTCACATGAGCCCTTCAAAGGAATCTAAACAGCAGTTTCAGAGTATCAAAATCATGTCGTCTCCTCCATTAATCTTCTCTTCAAATCGAGTGGGAAACCAGCAGGGCGTCATTTGCCATGGATACGCCCCCAAAACCAGAGGACACGGAAATGCAGATTAATGGATGTGATTCTGCAGAGGTCGGCAACTTTAAAAAATAGAGCTCAAATGCAAGCCCCTAATTGAAACGACCGGATTGCAGTAGACAGGTGAAATAACACAAAGCAGTGACAAAGATTCCACTGAACAAGAGGGAAGAAAAAAAATCAAAACAATCAGCAGGCAGCAAGCAAGCAAGCACGGAAGCCTGATGATCCTCAAGACCTTAGTAATAAGCACATAATGATAGCGATAGAAGGAGATGATAAGACAAGTGCTGCAATAGCAGGAGGTCTTGAGACATCATCATGTCTGCGAGTCGAGTCTCCAACGACATGATATCTGAGGAAGTTCCACCTCGCAGCAGCTAGACCAATATATCTGAAAGAGAGGACAGGAGTCACACACCAAATCTTCTTACAATCGCGCGCAAATACACAACAGAAAAACGTGACATCTAAATGCGCACCAAACCCTAACCCTAAGACTGGACGACACATACACAAAAACCCAACAAAAATTCCGAAAAGGAACAATGAGTGTGTCACACTGTGGCCTTGCCATTTATATTATAAAGTATCTTAAGGCAAAAGAAGAAACTCAAATATTTCACCATGCAAAAATATAGTCTTCAAAAAAGTCCTCTAAAAGGAACCAAAATCCTTCGAGATATTATGATAATTCTATAACTGATCTCAAGTTTCAACACAAGGCAAAATATCATCTTTCAAAAATCCTCATTTAAACATATGCCTATTACCTAGTAGGGGCCACAATCCCTAAAGCTACTATACTCTATACGGAATCTAAACACAATAATATCCTTGCCTTCGTGGGCAAGGCCAACAAATGAGAAAACAAAACAAAACAAAAAGAAAACAAAAGTGCACACAAGTAATGTGTTAGAATCCCGTCTGTAAATAGCCATTTCACATTGACTCTTAGTTCATTCAAGATAACTAAGAAAACAAATTCAAACCACCAAATCCAACAATCCCATTGGCCTGAAAAAATAAAATAATAATAATAATAAAATCTGCAAGGCTACACACAATCTTATTCTGCTAAACATTGAAAACAAAAAAAAAACCCAAAATAAGATGAAAAACAAATAGTACAAAAAATTAGAATGAAAAAACATATTGGTCCTTTTGTACAAATTTCATTGGTCTTTTAAAATTCTCACAAATTGTAACTTGGGGTGGCTCATATTTGGTAGCTATAACATTCTCAAAAGTCCATATTTTAACACTAAAACTAGAAAAACTTTAGAAAATCAAGGTTAAATGTGAATTATGTGATGATTAAACAAAAAAAGTTTAAATGAATAAAATATAATTAATAAATTTTTGACATAAATGCTAAGAATAAAAACATTAATCCAACAAAAAATGATTGAAATATGAATTTTTGAAAATAAGGTTCAAAAGTTTATAACTATATGTTGAATTTAAGTTTTTATGTTTTTTTGAAAATTCTTTTTTTTTTCTTTTAACATGTATACATATTAAGTTTCTATAAAACATTTTGAGATCAAACAATATTGAAAAGTGCAATTGAATTTTCATGTAAATTCAAAATCACAATGCATGATTTCATTTAAAAAGTTTAATACTATATGTTTGGTGTATATTTATTTAGTTTCATCATCATGTACATATTCTTACTCATGTTGACAATCTTAATCCATAAAAAAAATTGTCACATTGATGATTTTAATGAAGGACACATTACAAAAAAGTCCAATGTGACACAAAAATGAGTCACCCTATCTTGCAACTATCTTATCACTATTAAAAACTTCAATAAACGTAAAATTAAACATGTAATATTTATATAATTACAAAAAAATAACCTATGAAATGTGACTAAAACTACAATACCATGTGAATCATAAAATATGTATTAAAATTTTGAACTAAACTTGCATTTGGGTGAAAAAATATGGTTTTTTTTTACTAAACTTGTAATGTTTGCATTTGAATCATAAAATATGCATTTATTGTTTTAGTCTCTTGCATTTGAAATGACATCTTTTTATATGGAGGTGTTGCATTTTGGGATTGAGGCTACAACTACCCCAACTTTGAGCAATACCAAAATTTCTTTACCATTTTGTCAACAAGCTACAAATAAATATTAAAATTTGAAATTTTAACTTCGACATTTGATTTTCTAATTCTAAAAATTTCAACAAATAATGATTATAAAAAATAATAAACAATGCTTTGTCAATGTTATGGAGCAATCTAGTGTCTCTAAATTGCTTTAGTTTTAAATCATTGTTGTGAAAGGTTTGTGATTCAAATCTCGACAGTTGAACTTTTAAATTTATTAAAATTTCGACACAAGTCATGAATGATTTTTCAAAAGTTTGACAAAACAAAAAATAATTTAATTTATGCCGAAATGATAAAAGTACTATGATATCTTCAAGCAAAAAAAAACCAAAATATGCAATACTTGCATTTGATCATTGAAGAAACTATAAATTAGGATAAATTAATGCCTATGTATGCAAACACCCCCCAATGTGTATTTGAAAAATTTCCTCCAAAATCCAACCTGGGTGCAAAAAGTCATTAATGTTTGTTGTTTTCCTAACTCTAAATCTATTGCCTAATACTTAATTAAATTAAGTCCATTATACATTAAATGGTCCAAAGTGTAGATGGAGGTTTAGAATGCTTGCAATACTCACATTTGAGACTAGCAATTTATCATTGTTATGGACTTGAAATGGAGTAATTATGATGGAGTTTTTAAAAAAAACAATACTTGCATTCTATATTATAATTTCATTGATAAACTTCCACAAGGCACAAGTGCTAGCTAGGTACAACAATGGATGAAGTGGGTTGGTGACTAGCTAGGTAGGGCGGGTGAGTGGGATAGGAGAGGTTGGTTGTTAGTTGCTAGGTAGGGACAAAATGGAGGGTAATATGTAAGCTGAGGTCAGAGTTGAGAAAAAAAAAAACTAGATAAAAGGCAAGCACTAAAAGGTTTGAGTAAGTTAATGTGGCAATTAACACAGGTTTAGGAACTAGATGAATCCATCCCATCCAATGGACAGAACAACCATTGTCAAGTCCAAGTGTATGCATTAAACTACATATAGTAGATTTTACCAACCTAGATCTTTTGTCCATTTTGACATAGCTCAATATAAAGCATAGTAATATTCCACAATAAAAATATTTAAAATCATCACCAAAAAAAAAGTATTGAAATCAATCAACAAAACATATGACAATAATAATGCAACGAAACACTATCATCTAATTTCACTAGTAGATTTATTTCAATACATAATCAAGTTCCAATTGATTACATTTGACTAATTGATCTTATGACCAAACTTTGCATAAAACAACCATGTCAACTTAACTACTTTGGTGGGTGGTTACTTACTCATTTACATATGTAATCTGGATACAATTGTCATAGACTTAGTTGAAATGGTAGATGTCTGAATCAAAACAAATGTGTCTCATTAAGGTAATCAATTTTGGCCTTAGGTCATATATATCATGCTTGATAGATTTTAGGATTCACCATTTTGGTCTTATGGAATTGTTAACAGGGAAAACCTTTGTCGCTAATCGTGGGGCAAATGGAAAATGGTGAACTCAAATTATATTGAAGTTTTTGTTTCAAATGTCATTAGGCATTATGTTATTGGTAAAGCCTACTAAATAAGGTGTGACATGCATAGCATGGATGCACTGTATTTTGTGGAATCTTTGAAATTAAGTACCCTAGGTTCAAAATAAACAATACAATTAGCAAGGAGTTGTGCTAAAGATGCATATAACCCAACCTTCAAATGGAGGCAAATAATACCCTTGCTATGAGGAAGAGGGTAATAAAAAATAAGAAAAACTCCATTGAGTGTTACATTGTTTTGAAAACATTATTTTTACATAGGTTCCCAAACATCAACAAAACTCTTAAGATATGTAGATTTGGTGCTTTTGAAAAGTGTCTTTTTTTTAAAAAAAATGAAAATTTGCATACCCCCAAAGTCAATAAGATCTCAGGCATAACAAAATAAACTTTAGTGTTCCAAACAAAAAGTTAGGACACTATTTCTTGGTTTTGTTCTTGATAGGCTTTTTCCTCAATTTTAACAATCTCAATCTTCCTATATTTCCCCCTTTCATTGACATAGATGAAATCACCACAAGGTAGGTAACAATTTCAGCACATCTCTTTTTCCCTTGAATGATGAATTGCAAGCATTGTGATGACAAAATGAAAAATATGGCAGAACCTTTTTCTATGATGTAGAATAGTAAAAGAGACATATTATCAATAGATAAAAGTTGTAATCCAGGGACCTTTATTGTCACCTATGATGGACTTTGGAATTTCAGTTGTAAAATGAGTTGCATAAACTAAAGAAAGAAATCATGGTATCCCATTCATCCAAAAACAAAAACTGTCTGATTTGAAATACAGAGTGGCCACTTCCGGGCAACCCTAAAATCTGGTTTGGCTTGAAACCACACAAACCACAAAGACACTCCACTGATGACTTCAAAACAGAAATAACATTGTATTTTTAAGCCTCTCTCTAAGTTCAAACCTATCGAAAATCACCCTTAAATATATGATATCATATAGGGCTATAAGACCTAGGAGATTATGACCCAAAATAATTTGCCGGTGGCTCGTGTAGACAAGTTGAAGCATAAGACTACGCGTGCAATGAAGAACAAAAGGTTACCTCTTTGGATGTTGTTGGTGGAAGTTGAAACCTGGAAAAATGGGCTGGAGTCACAGATACTGCTTATGTATCCGACCACGATTTTCATCCCACCAAATTTTTGCTTGCTTTTCAGTGAACTTCTTCCGGCTGCCATACACCAAAAGGCACTCACATTATGTCATTTTGACATTGACATTGAGACAATGCCCAGAGACTTTGAACCTCAAGAGCAACAACATATGTTCGTGAGCTCCTCTGGGTCATATTTTAGCCTTCATCCTGGATTCAGGGTTGGTTGATAAAATTTGACTAACTCATAATAGTAAATCTCAAAATACTTGCCCTTTTGAATTTCTTCAATTCCTCTCCCCATCTTGAAAGCAAGAATGCAGTTGAAACATAAGGTTTACCTGAACCTCACACGCTTCAAATCTCTCCCACCTGCTGGCAAATTCATAATCGTAAGGTAGACACCAGGAACATCTTCCTCCACCCATGAGTTCTCATCGACATCATCATATATATTTTCACTGCCGACCTCACTTTCATGGCCTTCTGTTTCATTGGGTCTCTCATCAATTACCGACTCTGCTTTCACACCAGTTGCATCTCTCATTGATGACACTGCTGGGCTGCTGAAGCCTGCTGTGAAACTTTTCATTGAAGCTCCTCGAGACAATCCTCGTGAGGCTCCTGCACTGTAAGCAGGAGTTGCATAACCTGACACTCCTGACACCTGTCCAGACAGGTGCATCATTTATTTGACTTTACTTTATGAACTCTAAGAAAACCTGACAGACCCCTATCCTTAAGCAGATAAACACAGACAATGCAGGAAGTTGAAGAATTGATACCTCTTCTTCTGAACTTGAAGTGGGCTCATTGGTTGCTCTTTCAAAAGGAGGAACATGGTATATTGCACAAATCCGATTGCTATTCTCCATCCACCACGATTCAGCTTCCCTCTTACTGAAGATATCACGACTGCAGAAAAGGAGTTTCTCACCACAATTCACTTAATTACCTGTTGGGGCTCCTGGCTAGTAAACTCCAGAATGCAGCACCATATATGCAAACAGATTGATACAATAAATTGGCCATGTTGTCACAGTTCACTTAAAACACCAAGAGAGGATGCCTGCAGAGCAAATATTTGCTGTGGGGTCCAGATATTTTGTCGGCCAGTGTCAGCCTGTTCCTTCTAGCCTTCTTGGAAGCATCCTGGCACAGTTATTAAGCACTAGGAGTACCCCAGTGTCCAAAAAGTTCAAGCAATGAACAAGAGCAGGTTAGTACCTGAAGCGGATGCGCTTGAGAGTGTTGCAACCATTGGACAAGGAAATGAATGTGATGAACACTCCAAGTTCTACTTGAGAGAACCACTCGGTCCCTGGAAGACACTGCCCTGTGGGTGCTGCACCATTTAATGCTCTGGTTTCTTCAGCCATTCTCACTGAAGTCCCGTACACCACCTGATTGCTGTGCTTCCCTTGGTCCCAGTAATGTGCAGAACTTTTTCTCTGCAAAGAAAGAACAAAAACAAAACTTACAATAAAACAAAGGTTGCCATTTTTTAACAAGAAGTTGAATAGCTTGAATTGTTGTGCAAACTATCTTTTCTGACAAATTAATGAGAGTCGAGGGAAGATGCATTGGATTAAACATGTCTGGCATTGCATGACACTATCTGTTGTTTAAGAAGTTCATGGATACAACTGTGAATGAATATTATACAGTGACTGAAGACTTCATTGATAAATGGCAGAAGATGTTGCTGACACAGTAGAGCAGAGATTATTGCCTTGCATACAAAGTTAGCAATGATAATTCTGGTATGTAGATGCAATGAGAATCCCAATTTTTCAATCACTTACACTGAGCTTTTGATCTGCCAGTGAGCCCTGCATTGCACCCCAGGAAGGAACTGTGGTGTAAGCTCTCTGAGGAGTGGTGGCATAGCGATACTGATGTGATGGCAAAGAGAATTGGCCACTCTGCATTTCTGTGGTAGTGTCTGAATATGGCACAGAATGCACTGCATACTCTGCATCATGGTCGTACATAGATGTTGTGCAGGGCTTGCATGAATGCTTGTATGCTCCTGCAGTAACCTTGGCTAGCAAGTCCTTGAACTGCCAAAAAAAAAACGTCCACGGATTCCAAAGCAGAGTTGAGTTTCTCTTGTTAGCTCAACTCCAGAAATTCCACAGACTGTTCATTATTGCCCCAACAGGTCTACTCTGTGAAACATCACTGCAGCAGCTCCGAGCTTTTCTTAACCAGAATCGATGGCGGGTCACGGACTGCTGGAGTTCAGAAACTTGATCTAACAAGAGCAAGAAGCCAGAGGCTTCAAAGATCAAACCTGGCATGTGAAGGACTTCAGCCTTCGCAACTCGGGTCTGGTGGTGTCCAAGCTTGTCTTGTCGCTATAGGTGGATTCGATGGCCTCCTCGTCCGTATCTTTGGGAGTCATGCATGCTAGCATTCGGGTTGACATCTTGCGTCGTTACTACGACACCCCTGCTATGCAGCAATTGCCTGTCTGCTGTCTTGTCCACTCTTCACATTGAAGGAAGGCACGATATCTTGTGACTCTGGACACTGAGAGGCTTCAAGGCCATTCTTGAAGCGTTGAATCACCCGTGAGTCCGCTTCAGTGTCTTCGAGTTTGGTGCAATTGCGGATTCTATCGACAAAAGCTTTCGTTACCCCTTAGTATCCTCCTTGACATTGAACATTGCAGGACACTCTGTATTTGTAGACTGCAACATGAAAGCAAAAACGCGCCCGGATCACCGCACGGATCACACACCTCCTTCACCAATTTTCCCTTTCAGAGGACGACTTCAACTTCCGCAAAACTAGGATCTACTTCCCCCGTGCTCTGCGATCTACTCCTTTCTGTTCTTCGATATACATCGTTGTGTTTTGTCATGGCGAGGACACAGAAGGTGAATCTCTCCACAATACTGAAACGCAATGTGCGGCATGGTGCGTCACCTTCTCCCCTAATTCTCAGTGCTGATAACGAAATAACCGATCAGATTTGCTCATTTTGCGAGCTCTCCAAGCCTAGATCAGATCTGCATCGTGCTAATCTATTTCGGTCCTCTACTGACAAGAATTTCTTTCTTCCTTCCTTTGTTGACATAATAAGAACGTTGAGCAACAAACGGCCTGCGATCCATGATGAACCTTGCAAAAGAAGCACACACCGCAGAGGAGAGGAGGTAAACTCTCCGTCTTGCACAATCTTGCAACAATGCATACGCCTTCATCATCAGATGCCACCACGAATGCTGTCATTCCATATTTCTTCTTCTTAGCTTCAATTGTGCAAACGCCATGCACACATGCCGAAATTCTGGAGGCGGAAATATATGTTGTGTGCAAACTTAGGAGGTCGGAGACAGGCGCGTTCAGTGGCACCTAAAAATAAAAAAATGGGGCAGGCTCGGTGGGGGAAGAGCCAGATACCGCACCGCGCCAGGCTTAGAGCGCTTTTCATCTCTGCATATCTCTCATACGAGTCTTGGTTGCGAAAAGTTGCTGCTGCTGCACTCTGGGCCCGCCCTCACCAGGTAGGTGGTGGCTAAGGGCCTCCAGTTGTGTCCACTGTTTCTCCCTTTGTGCTCTCTCTCTCTCTCTCTCTCTCTCTCTCTCTCTCAGTCCCTTCTGCTGCTACTGCTGCAGGGCAGCGAGCTCCAGGGAGCTAACATCTTTTCAAGTTTTTCGCATTCGCTGAGAAGGGTCTGAGTTTTTGCTTTCTTGCACGGTGTGTTTTGAGGCTCTCCAATCTGGTGCCAAGGACGGTAATGTGCTTCAAGCGATTTCTTTGCAAGCGAAATCCTCGCGTGTTGTCATCTGATCTTATTTCGTCCGTGACAAGACGAGCCGGTCGGGTGAAGCGAAGCTGCTTTTTACAAAGACTAACGCAACGTTCACCCGCCCGCCCGCGGATCCGAGGAGTTCGAAATTCAGTTACACGCTATTTCTTCGATCCTTTCAGGCGCCCACGAATTCAAAGAGTTTCAATCCCGGTACTTTACGCTCCTCCATGATGCTCACTGCAGTGCGCGAAAATCTCCTTGCAAGCGCACGCTGCTTCGGATCACGGATCTCGACCGAATTTGTTCTTGTTGCCTTCCGCTCTTTGGCACCTTGCCTGAGATTATATCGCAATGGTAAGACCTGCACGATTGCTGAGGATATTGCATTTTCGTGTGTTATTTCGTCGTACGCAAAGCTGTTTTCCTTCCTGATTATTATCATCATCTCTCTAGTTCCAAGTACTAAGTGCAATTCACGTTCAAAATGAATGGTTTGGTGATTTGATTTGATTCCTTCTAGGTTCGGAAAGCAGTAATGCAGGCGCTAAGCACCAGGCATGCTCACAAACAGATCATTCTAAGCAGCTGTGGCAGGAGTCTGAAGCACCAATAACCATCCCTTAGATTCTTGGCTTGAATCTTTGTGTTCACCGAGTGCATGAAATGGATCTTGTGTACCGCTTAGAGGCAAACACATAAGAAGCAGAGGGCATGAAGATCCAATGCAACATCCAATATAAGGAGCAGAGTGCATGAGATCCAATGCAGAGTGGATCGCATGTCCTGCTCAGCAAAAAACAACTTAAGGAGCTGCAGCAGCAAGAGAATCAAAAATTGACAGTAGCAACATACAACATAAAGAGCTGAAGCAGCAAGAGGATAATAAATTGACATGATCAATTGACATGATCAATCATGTAAACGGTAATCAGTCTTTTGTTTGCTTTGGAATTGTGTTGATAGTTGAAAATTACCAGCAACACAATTCCAAAGCAAAAGTTTCACATTTGAGCCTGCAATCAACATCCCACAAGATGTCCATTTCAAACTGCAACTCAAACTCCAACACACTTTGGTGCATCTTCACTTGCTTGCAAGGATTCCATCCATTTCAAACACAAAGGAAACATGACGGCGTTACAAAGCTGCAAAAAAGCACAATGCACTGAATCTCAAAAGATGGCCCCAAAGGGCTGCCAGAAACGAAAATCAGTGAACCTCAATTGTGTATACAAAGAAGATTTCAATGAGTTTTGGCACACAATCATAGATATACTCACAAAGTTTCTTCTTGTTGTGTGATCTGTAAGCAAATTATGCACCTACTCAAAACACTGCAACAGGCAGATTTGCTGTGTTTCAAACCATGACAAATCTTTGCAAACAGAGATAGAAGCTGGACATCAACCAAAGGTTCAAGCTAACAATTTCACTTGCTCCAAATTCTCTACAATTGTAAAGAGCTTGACACCATCATTTGCAGATCCTATATGATGAGCAGAAAACAGGAGCCTCATGAGCATTAGAAAGCCTGAAATCAAGGAGACACCAGCACTTAGTGCAGAGCAAAACCACATGCACAATTGCACTTGGCTCTCAGTAAATTCATCAGAAAGGTATATATACTGAACAGAGGTGCAGGTGACTGTAGCATTTCAGATTCACACAAGCATGTGGCTCAAATGCTGCAAATTGTTCAGCAAATGTGCAAAGGAGCAACCGTGCAAAGGCAAAGATACATTACATTCAACATGCACATGGTCTGGATCTTCAAGGAACGATTTTAGTGAGGGATTTAGTTGTGGAGCATGCATGAATCTTTGTGATCTTGAATGGTGCAAAAATTCAACAGAACAAGGTGATGAGCTATAAAAAAGAAACAAATGAAGAAAGAAGAAAGGGAGTGCAATCGTTGTGTGCCAATGATTATTTCAGCATGCTTGTGCTTACAGAGACAACTTCAGACCTGACAGCTGAAACAGCATGATGCTCATATAATCCACAAGGCCTCAATTGTTTCTCTTCAAACTTTTTCATTTGTAGCTCTGTTCACTTCAAAGATTTGGAGCAATAATGGGGGGCTGTCAACTTGACCTTCCTAAAACAGAAACTATTGGTCATTGTGTTGTATAACAAACCTGTGATTTTCTTAACTACATGAAACAAGCGAAGGATCAAAGGATCAAAGGATCAAAGGAAAGGATGATGGTGGATGATGGCAAAGCTGCTCAAAGAAAGTCTAAAGATTGTACCACTGGCAGGCACAAAGAGTGAAAACCTCTATATAGATAGAAGTAAGAGAGAATGTACAAACCTCTTCAATGGGAAGGGAAACCCTGATCAAAACCAAACTTAGTGGGTGATACTGTGAATGGAGAGCTGCTGCACTTCGTATGTGGATCTGACAGCAAAAAATAAAAGAAAACATTTGGGTGAGATGTAGCTCAAAAACAAAGAGACACCCACAAGCTCAAAGAGTACAAGACTAAAACAAAGGAATTGATAGGACTGCCTCACAGTGAAAAAAAGCCAAATGGTGGTGTTGCATTCTTCTCCCACCTGAAAACAAATTTCAGATGTACACATTTCGCACATCATTCTGTCCAAATGGGACACCACAGCCAGGGCACTTGCGATGCCTCAACTCCAGATTTCGTTGAATACAAGGCCCACAAAACAAATGGTAACACTTTGTGATGACAACCTGCATGTATGACAGAGAGGTACAGAATGGGGGATTTTAGTACTCATACCAGGAGTAGTGCAAGCAAAACTGAGTATAAAATGATCCTGGCAAGATGCAATGAGAGAAGACAGGTTGCATACTGCTTTTGCAGTGTAATGTAGAAGAAAAGAGCAAGAAAATTCTATGTGTGATAAACCTAAAGACTCCTCCAAGCCACCAGATCATCAAAAACCAGAGCCCTCCAAGCCACCAGATCATCAAAACCTTGACCGATGGGGAAGAGACTTGGGCACTCTGGTGGTGAAGTGAGACAATATCAGCATCGTTTCATCCTCATCAAAAGACAGACAAAAAGAGGTGGCCTATATCCATTGCTAGCTGCTGAGGGGGCTCAATATTCTGAAACGCTCAAAACGGAGGGGACTCTATAGGATTTTGCAGGGAGTGAGAAAATATGATTCTCACAGCAGCAGACTCCTTCTATGTGGCCACATTACTACTACTTCAAACTTTTTGTATTAGCTGAAAGGTACAGGAAAACTACCTCCTTAGGTCGGTCATGACACACACTGCACTTTAATATGGCTTTGTACTGGTTGATCTCCTCCTGCAGCCGCTCTCCAAGTGGTCCTCCATCATTGTAGGAATTCATGTGAGCCACCTTGGCATTGAGTGCATCAATCTTTTCTTGAATCCTTCTCTTTTCAAACCTGTGGCAACAAGAAGAGAAACCATTGATGCTTTTGATGGCTATTTTTATTAACAAGAATTACATGTGCAGAAATGGATTTGGGAGAAAAATGATCAGGCATAAAGTCAGGTGCTGGTAGATGATTTCACATGTTGGTGATGCAAAGTATTGGTTTCTTATTGCACTCCTTTTGCACCATTATAATGTGCATCCATAGCTGGAAGCTAGAGTCTTACCTTTCCTTCTGTAGCTCGGCCTGTACATCAGATAGTTTTTGGCCACGAACTTCCAGCCCCTTGTTCGTTGCTTCAAGAGCTGACTTTGTGGCAGCCAGTTCCTTCTCCATCTCCACACTCCTGCGCTTGGCACTCTCCAGTGAGGATGCATACTGCTGGCTTTCGTCTGTGGCTCTACCAAGTTGCTCAACAAAGGTCTTCACCTGCACCACTCCCCATTCCATGGCTTGGTTCAGTGCCAACACTTGACATCCTCAAGTAGCTTGAATCCTTACCACATAAAACAACTCAGTTCACTTGGATCATCCTATTTTATACGATGAGGATTCCATTTCAGTCCACCAATGCATGATACATCAGAAAAGAAGCTATGCACAATTATGTCAGAAGTGGTTCAATCTACCTACAGAAACTGATTTATAATAACACATCTAATGGACTAATGTGAACTCCAGCACATTATGACAGAGTTCTTCCTGAGCTGCGCATTGCATAAATCAAAAGGACATGGAAATTGGTTCAAAGTCCAGAAAGCACACTTGTTCTTCCAAACGAGTCACCCGCTGCTTGTGTACATCCACAGCTGCATGGGCATGTTGCATGCGGCTGGCCAAAACTTGCTTTTCTGCCTGAAGTGATGTTTGCAGCTGCTTTGCCTTCAAACTCTCTGACATCAGCTGAAACACACAAGCTAAAAGACATTTAACAGGACAGACAAAAAAAGGCCAAAAATGATACCACAAAATAATGACAAATTCACAGATTAGTTCTGCAGCTCTACCTACATTGCCGATCAATGCCATATCAAGTAGGTGCCAATAACCCATCTCATAAACTGACACTGTGTAGTACATCACACATTTAGATGTGCAGACGTAGGCAGGCAGGCCAACAACATATGAACATGATGTGCAAAAGTGCAAGCAAGATCCAGAGACCTGAGAATTGTAATCATCCCGCTCCGTGATTTGTTGAAGTAGTCTTTGATTTTGAGTCTGCATATCTTCATAAGCTTGTCCAATAGTCTGACAAGCAAAGTGATTTCTGTCAGTAAAAAGCTTGGAAGCATAAACTGCATGCCAGGAGGCAAAGACAGTGCCCACACTTGTCAACTGATCTGTCTTGTGAAACCAATAGCCCCTACAAGGATAATGCAGGAAGCTCTCCAAAGAAAAAAACCAGACCTCTATCTCTGAAATATACGCATCCCCTTCTTCATTTTTGATCTTCAGTTCCTCAGTCAGTTCTGTAATAGCCCTGCAGAACAATGCATCGTTGGCAAATGTTAATGTAAATGGGCTCAGATTTGCATCTGCTCAATTACATAGCAAAAGGTTCACATTTAAAGCCCTTATCTATTTAATGCTCCTGATATTGCCTTCTCTCTCAGCCATATCAGTATGCTGCCCCTTCAACAATTATGAAGAATATGAACTGCTTCAACTTGAAAGATTTCAAACCTGTCTGAAGCATCTAAGCTCTGCTGCAGCTCAGTAATCTCAGCCTCAGCTGCAGCGAGCCTCTGCTGGCATGCTGCCTCTGCTTCATTGGCAGCTTTCACACGGAGCTCTAAGCTGTGCTCATCCAGTGCTGCTTTCAATCGTTCCACCTGTGCCCATGCTCTACGCTCAGCCAGCTGCAACTCAATCACCTCCCTGCAAATGTCACATGAAGAGTTCTTACCAGACCAGAAGTCAAGAAGACATCCAAATTTTCATTCACCTCGATATTCCTATGGAAGCTCACTCTCTAGCATATGCACTTAGGGTTCCTTTAATGAATGACATCATAACTACGTGAGCAACTGTTAAAATTGCAGATTAAAATTCTTTCTCTTTCTGTAAGTTACCCTCAACAATTGAACTTGCCATTGCAAACTTTACTGACAATAGTATTTCAATTGGAACATTGAATTGGGATGTCATAGAAGGCATGCAGTGAGGTTGCACCTTGGATCGCTAGATTCTCTGTTCAACATACTCAGAAAGAGACTCAATTCTTGCTCATTGTTCTGCACAGCTTGTACCTGCAAGAGTTTCATGACAAGTAAATTCCCATGGAAACTAACAGAAAATGATGAAGGCACCATCACTAGAGGAGAAACTGCATCTTATGTTATAACAAAAGATCAAAAGTCTATCCATAATATTTTAAAAGCCACTATATGTACCAACATCCTTCTGCCACAAAGACATGTCAAGTTTCATCATAAGCAATGCAGTCTTCATACAAAACACACCTCAGCTTTGAGCAGATTCAATTCTGCAGTTTGATCAGCACATCGGGCTGCAAGATGTCCACATTCACCTGTCTGCAAAGTTGCAATACACTCATTTGTTTGTACCAACAAATGATACACATCATAAAAATGACACCAGACAAATCTTCTTCTGTATCCACCTGACACACAACACATTGATGCCTAGCAAGTTCATTCCCACAGTGAAGATGAGAGCTGAACTTGGATACCTGTAAATCTGTCTAGAACAATGCAATCTATATGATTTTACAGTCTTGTAGGTCAGCTGTTGATGTTTGCAATATGCATTTAGACACAGGTTGATGAATCCTTACCTGTCTCTTGAGCAACACATCCATAGACTGCATCTCAGCTCGAAGGGAATGGACAACACTAGCTGCATTTTTGTAACTGTTGAGCTGTGCTTGCATCATTCGCATCTCTTTATGAATTGTGGTAACCATCATCTTCAGCTCAGCAACTGACTCTTTCCTTCCTACAACAAGAGGGAAAATTGAGTGTTCAAAAAAATTGCACAACGAATAGAGTGAACTGTTTGCAAAGCTTATAAATGGGAGCCACATTATGAAAGAAAAATTTGGAATGACATAAAACACCTCATACTATAAAAACCTTGCAAAGTCAGTCCCTATTCCCCAAGAGGCATAAATGAACACACCTAAAACTTGACTGGCCTCTTCTAATCTCAGTTGCATTGTGTCCTTATCAGCCCTGCAGTTCTGCAACTTGGTCTCTAATTCTGCAGCCCGTGCATCTGACATCATGCTCAGCTTTCGAGCAGCTTCTCCAGCTTCAGCCTTAAGGATCACCTCCTTCTCGTGACACAATGCAGTGTCGCGCTCACCCTAAGTATAGGCCAGTTTGGGTTCAGCAAAATCTCCATTTATGGAGCCTGACAAAGATTGTTTCCCAACTCCAACTTCCAGGGGAGAGTGTGGTGAATCAACAAAGTTCTTTTTGAATGCAGAAGGACATCATGCCAATTTTAGCCAATTCCTGGCATAAATAAGCATCAATCCAGCCTTCAACATTGTACTCAGAACAATGAACCATGAGAATTTCCATAGGAACATGAACTCAATACATTGGCTTATCAATCAACATATCTATGAAAGTAACCATTCTGCCAGTTCCAGCAAAACAAAAAATAAACATGACAAGAATCAGTGTGGTCACAATACTCACAAAGTATCAGACCATCACCTTCATTACAAATGCCAGTGACTAGCTGCCACAACTCCCCACTGACTTCATCAGCCCCTAATGCTGGGTGTAGACAAATCTACAGTAATCTGGTCAAATTTTGAGCAAAACGACTATACAAAAATCTGCATCCTGTTGTGTTTCTGGAGCAATAAGAATACTATGTCATCATACCATCAGCTAGCACTAGAAGACATATCTTCAAAAGCAGTTAATAGTACACTCATTCAAGCAGCAACAAGCTTGTGAAGGAAAGCTTCAGTTTTTGAAAGTTCCCCCTGTCCAAGCAAGCATCTCACCTAAGGCTCATTCATAAACACATGAAACATATGCTGAGCAAATGTCTAACAGGTAACAATACTCCAACTATTACAAGACCCTAGTGGAAGCTTAAAATGACTTCTCAACCATGGAGTCTAATGACGTTGTAAGAATGCAAACCTGTAGCTGGTCCACTATGCGTTGACAACGCTCAATTTCACTCCTCAGATACTGCACTTGATCAGTTAGCAACTGATATGGGTGGGACAGCAAAATATGTCGTTCACTCTCCAAAAGGTCCTATGGCAGTACAACATGCAATATAAGTGGTTTGAAGTGAAACGTGGAAAGGTTTGAGCAAAATTCCTCCAGATGCGGCAGATCTCAGGTCTTAAAATCCTGTTGCCTATATTATTGTGAATCAAATACATTTAGGAGGAAGTCCTCTGCACACCTAACATCTGAATGTAAGAGGATTGTCATATGTACTGAGACATCTAAAACTACAAGGGCTTATTAAATCCTACTTGTTTCCTGGCAGGGTTACTTGTCCACATAACTCTGAAGGGAGCACAATAATGATAAAAAAGGGGAATTTCTAAATTTGTATAAAAGTGAAATTGGCTGGCTGAAAACTACCTGCATATGTTGAATCTTTTCAAAGAGATGAAGCTGCTTTTGAAGAGCCTCCTGCAGGTCCTGAAGTCTTTGGTCTGCAAGAGCCTACACACAACCACACAATCAATCAGCTCCCTAGACCTTCATCAACTCCTAACACTTGCTTCCTGAACCCATACCTTTTGTGTAAATCTTTGAATCATGAATAAGAGCCCAGTTCATGAATAATCTACCTGAGACATGAGAATATTTTGCAGTTAAAGCATGTTGGTTTACCTTCATCTCCACCAAACCAGCCTCTAGCTCACAAGTTCCCTCTGAGGCCTTCTCAGAACCCAATCCTTGATTCCCACAGCCAACCTTCAATCCTGGGATGGCGGCAAGGATGAGAGGTCCACCTGCTGCCTCCTTTTGGCTGCGAAGTGTTGCCAGTTTATGTCTACTCTTCTGCAGCTCTTCAGATACCTCATCCAACTCACCTACAAAATAAAAGCATACACCAAATGTAGGGATGAGTATCTCAGAAACAAAATCCAAAGCTGATCCTCAGTCAATAGAAGAAACATCAGAACAGCACAATTCTGATGCTATTTGTCACCTGACTTTTTTCACAATCAACCCTAAAAATTGCATGGGTGCACAAGTGCACAAGTGTTCTTTTCTAGGTCACAGCTGTTCCTTTAATTGTCATATTTCTTCCACACTGATGGTTGGATGAGAGCATGAGCAAGAGCTAGATTGTACCCCTTAGCCTCATAATCTCAGATTGGTCTTTAGCATGACAGTCTTGAAGGGACCCAGCCTCTGCTAGAATCTCCCTGTGCTTGAGGTGAAGAGCATCCATGGCAGCTCGCAGCTTTCCAACTTCCAGATGAAATTCTTCATCTGTCCTCTTAAGTAAGAGACCTGCTTCTGTAGTTAGAACACAGTACCATCATACTCATCAGAATTGACAAAACCATTTTGTGGCCTGCAAACTCTCTTCTTTACAAATATGTAGATAGAGAATCTTCATGTCCAATGTTGGGACATATGAAGAGCTCAATCTAAACCCTTGATGAAGAATTTAGCTAAATGCAAGAACATGCACAGCTAAGGGTTCATTAACTCCTCACAGAAGGAAATGACTTTATGTAAATTCATTATGCAAGACAATTAACCTCTCTACACAGATACTGTGATGGGAATACACCAACCCAGAAATTCTAGTCATACTCTAAGAACTCCTTGATGTATATGTATGAGATTGCTGAAAAAACTCCACAACAATTTGAAGGTCACCCTTCTGTCAGGTCAAGCAAATCCAATATAACAGAACAAGCATGATTGCAGTCATAACCTTATGAGTTGTCACTCACAAAGTGTCAGACCATCACCTTCATCATGAATAGCAGTGATGAGCTGCCATGCCATTACACTCAATTCTTCATCGGCTCCCAATGGTGGGTGTAGATAAGTATAAATTATCTGCCAAAATATTTGGGCAAGCAATTATAGAAATATTTGTGACCTTGGTCTCTGTTGCATTTCCAGCAGCAATGTGGAAGACAGTCATGATGCTGGCTAGCACTGCTTGATATACAGAAACATTCGAGCACAAGGTGTTTTGACCTTGAGAAGTGTATGGTGGAACTAACCATCTGTAGACAAGGCATTCTGAAGAGACAAGAGAAGCTCCTCATTCTTAACTCGATGAAAATCAATGGCTTTTACGACCAAGTTCACGGTCTTGCCAACAGACGCCTTCCAGGCAGCTGGCCCTGTCTCAACTGAGCCATTACTTTCTTTGGTTGTGCTGCTTTCTGTAGCTCCTCTTTCAAGCAACCGATTCAAGAAAATTTCTTGTGGAGGCACCAAAGTGCTGCCCCTTTCTACATCAAAAATTGGAGGGAAGATCAAACCACAAACACAATCCAGTCAGCTTGGACCTTTGATTCCCTGTAGCTTTGAGATTATTGACTTCTGACTTCTGAATGCACTTCAATATGGCATAGAGAGCATTCACCTGCAGAGAAAACAGATTCAGACCTCCTGTGTGAAACCCTGAAACAAAGTGAATACAATCATAACAAGACCCTTGGCACATTTCTGTTCATGTGTAGATAGGTGGGCTACAAACTCTCAGAGACCCCTACAAATCTAAGCTGCCTAGAGAGGCAGTTCTTTCTCCTTCACTTCAATATTCTTGCAGAATTTATGAGCATAGAGTATACATACTAGCAAATCCTACCAGATGTAATGATGGTATTGAGAGCATAGACACCAAGCAACAGTGCTTCTGGAATGTGTCTGGGTGTGTGATAGACAGCTGCAAACCTTTACAAGAGAGGAAAAATTATAGCCTTTGGGGGTTCATAGGGCACAATGAATCAGGAACCAACCAAGCATGTAAGTCAGTGAAACAAAGGGATAAACAGGAATGAAGAATTGCAATCAGCCAATCTGCCAGCCACTCTCCTGAGAGAAATGATGACTACTGAAGGATGTTGAGACACAGTGCAGAATATTACCCTTGATGGAAGAAGCAGATTCAGATACCGGGATGCCATTGGTAGCTACACTTGCTTTCAGTGCAAGTGACTCCAAATCATTCAACACCTGTTTAAAGCACCTATCTAGTTAGCACCATGAACAAACAACTTGGCAATATCAGCTCCCTTCTCTTCTCACAAGATCCACCAAAAGCAACTCTGCAATTAATAACAACCCATCCCCAATTCCAAGAATGAACACCACAACAAGAAGTCATATGAAAAAGCTTGATCTTACCACACAGACAACTGAAATCCTACAATCCACCAGTGACAAATTCAAGGACTGCAATTCAACTGTGAAGGTTTTGACAGAGACTGCTCCTAAAATGTCATCATGGTACAGCAACAATGTGATGATCTTACCAATCAAGACAAATCAAGAATTTATCTTCAATGTTTGAATCAGGTGGTATGAGTTTTCCACTGAAATGAATATAATGGAGGATTAGTGGACAGTGTATATAGTATGTCCACTGTATAGTAGGGACTGTGGTTTTTGGTCAATGCCAGTTTTTTGCTGAAAGTTACATGGCTAGATGTTCAATCAACTGTATCAACCTTGATCCAACTGCACTTTGTTGTGTACATGAGACTCATCCAAATCCTAAACAGCCTTCAGAGTGAATTTATGCCTCATACTACATGCAGCATAGTGACTGGTTTCATACATGCAGAACTCTGACAGTCTTTCCAGATGAATTTGCACAATTCTCTTTTAGCTCTGCATACAAAGGATGCAGCCCTCGCTCACATTTGACAGTCTGCTCTTTTTGTTTGCCATGTGATGCGAAGGAAAGAAAACATCTGGTTGAAGTTACAATGAACCACCCTAAGTGACACAAGAACAGCAAGTAGATTTGTACCAACCTGGTTCCACACCCCATTGACCATCATAAGAGTCTCATCATGCAATGCCTGCTTGCTCTTTAGCTGGTTGCATCTGGTCTCTAGGGCACTGATTTCAGTGAGTTGAAAATCAAGCTGCTGTGCAAGCTTCTGATTCTGATACTGAAGAATTGCCGCATCCACCTGTAGAGTCATCCCCACAACAAACAGGACATTATAAATCACAGTCTCAACCAAATGCCAAAACACCAAGGTAGATCTTCGTTGGCACTGTAGAGCAAAAAAACAACTGTGAGCAGAATCAAGCTAACAGATTCTGATTGTAGTGCACCTACTGGAATGCAAAGTAACCTCCACCACCTCAACAGCACCATAACTGAAAAAAAAACAGAAAAAGCATTCACTGACTTCAACAGGTCAAATACTCCCATGCAACAACAAAAACACCACATCAATATTCCACTTGGAATACTACACCTGTAGGACTATTGTTGTTGAAGCAGCCTAAACTGCATTCTAAACTGCAAAAGCGATATTTGCTTACAGATAATCCTGCCAACAGTGCAAGTGCAAAATTCCACAACTCAAAAGTGTCACAAGTCAGAGACAGATCAAAGAAATTCAAAGAGGTAGTTCCCATTTTTCTGAGACACCTCAATTGCATTCAATGGCAACCAGCACTAGACACAAAAGAAGAGCAAACCTTTGGACTTGACCCAAGCAGGCAGTTTGCTGCCTGCTACAAAAAACCACAGGTCTGAAGTAGACATCAAGCTTCAGGATGAAACCAAATTTGAATTTTTCAGGGGAAAAGGCTCAACAATGGCTGCAGAAAACATTGCTTGATCATCATGGATTCCATGAAAAAAACCAGCTATTAGCAAAGAATTTTCTTTCCTAGTCCTGAAAGTAAGTACGCCATGCAGTAGTCTGCATAAAGAACAAACCAGAGGCAGTTTGGTTGAGAGGAACACAGTTGTCGCCACAAGAAACAGACAATCTGATTGATTCCTTTGCTGCAATTGTGTCAAAAGATGACTTGTGTACACAACTAACTTACTGTGGCACAGGAGCTCAAAGATCAGAAAGGAATGAGGAGGAGAAGAAGAAGATGTGTTAGAGAAGGGATATTTAGCATGTGCAGAACTGATGTACCACCCTAGGCAAAAGGCAGAGAGAGAGGGAGCACTGCAAAATCCACAAATTCTGAAATCTCCATGTACCTTCTTATCATCAGCAGATGGTGCACTGGGTTGCTTCTTGAGAGGGGTATTGACAGTATGGTTGTTATTGTTGTTGAGCTGGCGCCGCTTGCGCTCCGGTTCCTCAGCACTTCCCATGCTGCTACCTCTTCCCTGGACTTCGGACGCATTATCAAACACTACCTTGGCCGGTCGGACCTTGGCTGCCCGTGCTGTCTCCAGTGCTGCAACTTTTTCCCTGTGTCTCTCTGGTCTTTTCTAACTGGAAGGAATTCCCAAACCCTTGCACTCCTTCATTCTCATGCACTTCAAAAGCCCGCACACACAGACATAGACACACACAAACCCTCTGACATTCATGGCAGCATCATCATAAATCCTCCAGTCCTGTGATCAGTTCTGCTGATGCTGCATTCTGAAGATATTCTAGAACCACAGCCGCTGGCTTGGCAAGCCTACACCCAAAACCACAGCACAAACGGTTGGGGTTGAAACCTTCTTATCAGCAAGAAATGAATGAAGAAGAAGACCACAGCACCACCCTCTCCGTTCCACCCTACCTGCTCTTTTCTCTCCCTCAGCAGCAGAAAAAAAGAGGGGAAAAAGCTCTCAAATCAATTCAGGAGAAAAACAAAAGCTTCAACAAACAATACGCGTTTCATCAATACCCTACAGCAACTCTAGAGTCTTTCTCACTCCAGTTCTCGCGCCTTCCAGAGGAAAAAGACAACACAAAAGTGTCAAAAACTGCACACACATACACACACATACGCGAGCGCGCGAGATGACGAGAGAGAGAGAGAGCCTCCTCACAGCCATGAAACGCCAAGCCTTCAGACTCCCATTGTGAGGCTACGACAACACTTTCTTTCTCTTTCTCTTGTCTTCTCTGACAGCGCAAATGGATTGAAGGGCGGGGCGAAGGAAAAAAAACACAAAACAAAACACAAGAAAAGCACCAGTACCCATAAAAGAGTGAGTGAGTGAGTTGAGGTCACACCTCCGCGGCCGCCGCCGAAGCACCTCTCCTCCACGAAAAGAAAAGAAAAAGTCTCTGAGAAGAAGAAGAAGAAGAGATATGGAACAAAAAAGAAAACCCAAAACTCGCCGTCGGTCGCTGCTCTCTCGATTGCTCGCACTGCCTGCACTTTTACCATAAAACCCACAGAACCAAACGCCTCTTCTCAAACAAGGTATACTTTTCTTCTCTCAGAGCTTTTTCCTCTCTTCCAGAATCCTCTCTCTTCTGTCCCTCTGTCTTTCTCTGTGTCGGTGTGTTTGTGGGTGTCTTCTCTTTTCCTGCTGCTGTTGCTGCTGCTGCTGTTATGTCCACTCGCCTTAATCTCGGGATGATGACGCAGTAACAGCGCTCATCAACTCTCGTAAACAACTCTTCTCAGCTCTTCTGTCTTTCTTTTGTTTCTTCTCATTCTCAAAACTCTTCTCCATCCGCTCCTGTTGTTGTTTGAAGAACAAACAGACTTCTAACTATTGTGGCTAGGTTAAGCTTTTTGGCCCATCTTTGTTGTTTCTTCGTTCCCATGGTGGTGGTGATGATGATGATGATGATGATGATGGGAAGCAGCAGAAGATCCGGTAGATGGGAAAAAAAGGAAAATAGAAAATAGAAAAAAAAGAAATACCATTTTCTATGAAGCTTTTTCATTTCCCTCTTTCTCTCTCTCACTTGCGCACTCTCTACTGTCTGCTGCAGTCTTTCAGTCAAATGCCCTACGTTCAATGATGCTCTAAGAAGAATGCCCTAGAGCTTCTTCTAAAATATGAGAACTATTCTCAATGCTGTCATTTTATTTTTAGTTTTTTGGGCGTATGGCCTCTTGCCGAATAGGGGAAACAAAAGGAACTTCCAAAAGATTTCCCAAACTTGCTTGTTACACTTGAGTTGCTTCACGTTGTATGGGGTTTGGCATTGCTATTTGCTTTTTTTGATTTATTTTCCCAACTTTCTAAATGCAGTATGATCGATGATGGATGATGGAAGATGGTATTAGTAGTAGTTGATTATTGGAGAAAAGTTTTGGTATTCCAGGCTTTTAACAAAAATACATTTGGCTGTGGTTCTTGCTTTCTTTGTATTCTTTGGGGTTTTCCTTCTTTCTTTCTGCAGTTGGTAGAGAGACACACAGATTTGCTATAGTTTATTGTTGCTGTAGTATCAGAGATTCGGGTTTTGTCAGGTTTTGTTCCTTCTTTCCTGAGAAATACACAGCCTGCAAGCAAAAGGCAAGCACTGAACATCATCCTATCCTCTTCCCTGGCATGCAAATGCATGGGCTGTATAAACAGAGCTTCTGAAGGTGTTGTCTCTCTCATCTCTCTCTCTCTCTTTTATCCAAAGAAAACAACATTGCTCCTCTTCTATCGTCTTCTCTCCTCATCGTCACCTTTCTCCTCCCTGCATATTGCAGTGGCAACAAAACCCAGGACAAAAAACTCTTTCCTGCTCTGCTTTTGTTGTAGCACCTTTTGTGGTTGCAACAAAGAACCTGGCTGCAAAAGCTGGAGAGGAAGAAGAAGCAGCTATAAGGTGGTGCATACATAATTTCGAAAAGGAATAGTCTTACCCAGTATAGTGGGGCTTAAAGCACCACCAGTATCTGTTTCAAGTAAAAACACTTTCCTGAAATTGCAGTGTACATATTGGCTTCATCTCCTTCACAAGGCACCCATGTTTGTTTGATGGAGCAGAAGATCACGAGTTCAATTGTTGATCTCTGGAACTTGATTATAAGTTTCTTTGTTTGTCATGTGTGTTAGTTACCAACCCCCACCCCCCCTGCTCCCAACAATCTGCTGCAGACATTTTTAATCAAGCACTGGCAGATTTCTTTGCAGAGAGCAGATCACATAACTGGTTTATGTAAGCATCAGGCTGGATAGAGTTTTCAGGACTTCGGAGTGCATCCAGACTTGTAACTCCTGTGGCACACCAAACAAAGGTAATGGATAATGTAAGAATCCTCATTCACAGGACGAAGGAAACAAGCTTGACTCTTTTGGTGTGTGTAAAGCTTGTGCATACTCATTCCTTTAGAGGGAATTGCTGTTACTGAGGGAGTGGTGGTATACCAGAGAGGACAAGAAGAGTTCTGCAGCTGCCATTCTGACCAAAGAGAATATCAGTATCCAGTCTGTCACCCACCATGCAGATCTCTGATGTGCTAATCTGGAATCTGCACCAAAAAACCACAAAAAGCTTAATAAGACCTTTACATATACTTACCAACTGCACCCTTCAGGTTGTGGCAGGTTCCTGTGAACAAGCAAAAAGACATTCGACTGCATTCTTAATGGGCTCCAGATGGAAAGTTCTTCTACAAAAGGTTTGGATATTCTCCCTGTAAACTTGCCAAAAAACTGTCACTACATACCATTCACAACAGTCATTCACATGCAAAGAGTCTGAGTAGATTGAATTCCAGACATTATAGATCAGCTCCAGGACTGACTTCCATTCTGCAGATTCTAGAACCCCCCTAGATCAGATCCAAGTAGGCTGAGTGAAAAAACATTGCAAAAGTAGAGTTAAAGTAGTTCACTGGATCATGACTATGAAGACTAAAAACAAGTTTGTCTGCTTGTCCAGTTAGCAGTGGGCCATTTCACTACCATAGGTTGTAGGAGCTTATACCAAGTCAAGAAGAGAGATAGGGACAGACAAGGTGAAGAGAGTGCAGAAAGAGGTTGTACTCTGAAGCAAGGTAGTCCATCAAAAAAGTGGAGGGCTTGCCCACTACAATTGGCTCCTTATTTGTGGTGGCTTTTAGTGCTCCCACCATGGCTCCCCCTCCTGTTTCAACCTCTCCATCTCAGTACTTAACCCTGACAGAGCACTTTCAGTTCTCTTTTCCAAAAACAAAAAGTCTCAAGGTCAAAAAGCACTACCAAGTGTCTTTCACTGGCATTGCAATCTTCTATTTCACTGTTGTGCAAATACTTGATCAGCAACACCTTTCTATATCAGAGGGACCAAGCTTTCAGGGTAACACATGGCAAAACAAGTTTGTAATAGTAGACAAGGAAGGGAATATTTGCCTGCCCATTCTTGGGCATAAGTCAAATAAGTGATAGCATCACAGTTGGTGGCAATGAACAGACAACCAGGATTCTCCCTCAAGCATAGAGTTGCATACCTGCCCCACAATACTGCAGTTGGTCAGGCTTGTACTCAGCAAAAAACAGCTCTCAGCTGGATACCACATTAAGATCTATAACAGCACCTAAGAAGATGAGTCTTAGGCATATAAGGGTACCTGTGTCTAAAATGGTGCAGTTGTGTTTAG
>Ga0209611_10001260_pt1 | contig 42539 bp, 35 predicted proteins | sample S1TSphgellanicum_3_FD_187693 | JGI IMG/M metagenome (GOLD analysis project Ga0209611, IMG submission 187693) | Host-associated microbial communities from peat moss isolated from Minnesota, USA - S1T2_Fc - Sphagnum magellanicum MG (SPAdes) (version 2) | ecosystem: Host-associated > Plants > Peat... | reverse complement strand
TTTGAAATTTCTTTTGAAAACTTTTTGGAAAACTTCTAAAATAATATTCCAATGTAAGGGCATGTATTAAAATTTCCTTCGGATATTTGCTGGTTTTTAGACAGGATATATATATATATATATATATATATATAGTAGTCGGGTTTTACTTTTTCATAAACCAAGACCCCTTTTCAACCCAAACCTTTTTCCAAAACTTTTACTCGCCTACACTTCATACCTGGCTTTTTTTTTGCCCATAAAACAAACCCGCACCTACACACAATTAAAATATTGACGTTGGGTATTTGTCAAAACCCTAGATTCAAACCTTTCGTACACCCAAATGGGTCTTTGTTGAGGTTATGGCTTTAGGGTTTTGTTAAGGTTTAATTTGTGTTCATTTCTTACAATGCATTCTCTCCTTTCCTTCATTTTTCGCCTCTACATTCTAGCTCTTGCAACATTCAAATTGCATTGACAAATTTTACCATCATGTCTTATCAATGTGACCTACAACCTACCTCAAAGGTGGAGATGGATTGAGCTAGGAGGATCAAGTGTGCTTTGGCATCTGGAAGTAATTTAGAAGGCAAATATGTCTCTTATCTTTCTTGCTTGACTGTTTATATTTTGCACCTAGAGCTTTGCTTGTGTCACTCAAAGGTTTGAGTTATATTTTACATTCTATATTTTTTGTACGTGCGTTATGTATGCACTTTTTTTTTCTACAAATTTATTTTCTTAATTCTTTGAGCTACATTCTACATTGTGTTTGTGCACTTTTTGTCTAAGCATCCATCTTTCGAGTCTCCAAATTACATTTTACATTCTACATTTTGGGTTTGTCTCTACATTTTCTATTTGTGTAGACTTACTTTTTTAAATTATTTGAGTTGCATTCTACATTGTGTCTATGCATGTGTATGTGTGTGCACACTATGTCTATTCATTTCGTTTTACATTTTATAGAATCTTTGCAATTTTTGTTTTGAACTTTGGGTGTTACTTATGTGTGGAGGTTTATCATTAGAGAGTTGAGGTTCTTCACCTTCTCACTGAAAAATATTTGCACAGGTGGGGAAAAGTATCAAATGAACATCATTAATCTACAACTTTTTTCTTCTAACCTTATCCTTTTAAACTTAAACATTTGTTAGATTATGTTGCTAGTTTTGTTGAAGGGTTGGGGGTGATGGCTTCTTCTTCAAATCCAAATGTGAGCTCTACCATTGACAATCCCCTTCCAACATGTGTAGGTTACAATAGCAGCCCTAGTGTTGATAATTTACAACCTTTACATGAAGGTAGGGGTTTGGGAAATTCAAATTATGTTGTTGATGAACAAACTATTGTTGCATTGCACTTGGAAGACTTCTGAAAACAAAGAGCATCATGGAAGCCACACTTTCATAATTCACCCACTTGGAGCCTTTTTCAAGGTAAATGATAACCAACTTATGGACCTTTCTCAAAATCAGATTATGTGTTACATTATCTATCATAGTGGTACGGCTTCACCTGAAGTTTTGGCCATGTGCACTAAATGTAAAAATTGTTTAATTGCTTACCATAAATCTAATGGAATAATGACAATGAAAAAACATGTTGAATATGATCATGTTTTGTTGAAAATCTTTTAAAAGATGCAGCTTTTGAGGTTTCTAAATCCCCACTTTATTATAAGCCTAATAAAAAGAGGGTTAATGTTTTTCCTTCTAATATCTCTGATTTTTTTTCTAGTAGCTCTGAGTTCAAGAAAGATAACTTGACACAATTGAGTTTTGTGGAAGATCTCATGTTTGTTATCAAGGGTTTGTTGTTTATGAGGGCTATGGAATCCATATATTTGGCTGCAATGGATAGCATACAAGTTGTGTTTATGGGTTATCTTCCCATCTAAGAAAACATTTGTTGAAGAAATCTTGTTGAATTTGGTCGAGAAGACCATGAATACATATGTAGTTCCAACATTAGTTGATTGCTTATTAACCACTTGTACATTTGACCTCTAGATGTTTAAAAGAACACATGACGTCATTACTATTGTTGTCAACTTTATCTCAAGTGAATGGGAGGCAAAACATGTGATAATTGGATTATTTGAGGTGATAGACATTAGTGGTGTAGCTATGGTTCCTAAGTTACAGGAGCTACTAGATAAGTTTTCTTTGATTAAAATTTTTTTGCCTATGTTAGGAACAAAAGGTCTAACTTGTAAACTTGTCAAATGCCCTCACTTCTATTGTATTATGCGATTATGTGGCATTGCTAAAGCAATTTGATGGTTCATGTTTAGGGCATGCCCTTTCAAAGGTATGTCAATATGCCATTATAGATGAAAAGGTTGCTATCAATTTGTCTTCTGCATTTATAAAAGTTGCTCAATCAAAAATTCGACAATGTATTACTTAGCCAAAGAAGTTTGGTAAGGGCAAGCAAACATGGGAAAAAAATTGCATCAAATCTAGATTAAAGCTTAGGAAACTCAACATGCCCATGACAACAAGGTATAAATTCTAATCACTTTCTCTTTTTTTTCTTTTTTTTTGGAATTTGTTTATTTCAAGGTTTAGCGATCTCATTTGTTTTTTCAATGGTTTCATCACAGATTTGCTAGTTGGGTGTTATTGATCCAAGATGCCCTCATGTTTCAAACTGCCATTACATTATGCCATAACCAATAGTCTGTGGCGTTGAAGTCTCGTGTACCATCTCCACAAATATGGGTTGTTTGTGAAGTTGTGGTATAAATGTTGTCCCTAATTGTGAATGGTTGCATTATGAATTAAAGCCATGGACATTGGCTACTTTTTGATGCATTGTAATTCATCATTTCAACTTGCCAAGATGTTCAAATTAACAAAGTAAAATAATTGGATGATTGGTTGGAATTTGTTGAGTTCACATTCAATGCTAAAATTAACTTAAAAACTTGTCATCACAAGAATTTCTTCTCATATTATATTCATTTATTTAAACTACACGATTGGAAAAAATAGATACATGTAGTTCATCAATAACTTAATGAGAAAATAACAAAATGAAAATTAGAATAAATACATGTAGTTCATTTGTAACTTAATGAAAAAACAATAAAATGAAAGTCATGTGGGTTTTGTTTTGTCTTAGATGCTAAGCATGATCCATTTCAAAGGTGACTATTTAATTAATTTACATATCACAATCATCATATGCAAATAAAAAGAAGGAACCTCTTACAAGGGGCTTCCATTAAAAGCTTCAAAATTAGTCATTATGTATTGCAAAACAACACATCAACAATTGGGTTTTAGTTGTTGACCCTTTACAACATAAAATTTAAATCCTATAGGAAAATGAAGATCAAACAAAAGTAGCAACAAAGTTCTAACTCCATTTAATCACAACTTGATGTTCAATTGTTGGACACAAACTTTTTCAACAATAATTTCAAATCATTATTTAATGTAAAAGAACAATTTGTGACCTTGATAACAATGTAATAACACCAATATGACCTAGGAAAATAATCTTTTTAAATTCACCACAAGCCTAACATGACACCCAAACATATCCTACCTTACATACCTGCAACAACACATTACGATGAGCACATGTAACATTAGCCCTAATAGTGAAGTGCCATTAATGTTCCCACTACACAATAGTTGTAGAAGTATTCAAGTTGTGGCTTTAATACAAGAGGTACACACACCTTGAAACAATTTTTAAAATTAGAATTGCAAGACACAATTGTTATTTTTTATAACATGGAAAGCATTAGGATCACCATTTAAAGGGGATCAAATCGTGGCACATCCCTTTTGTTGTAATAAAAGGCCATAACACAAAAAAGTTCATACCCCATGACCTTAATGCATCACCTTTAATTATGTTATATTTCCTTTGATTTTGTTTATATAAGGCATGAAAATTTTCATTTCCTTAACATCACAACCCAACCTACTATCCTAGTGTCAACAAATACCAAGATGCTTGACATTTAAAAATTTAAAGAAACAAGAATTGACATCAAGGAAGGAAAAAGAACTCACCTTCATGCACTTTTACAACCCAACTAGTTTTCACTTTGACTATAAGTACCCCCATAACTTGACAAGGTCAAACAAGCTTTCAATTGAAATGTGCTACAACTTTGCACAAACTATCACAAATTACCTTAAATGTTCAAGCAATTAATAAAAACACTTCAAAGTCAAAAGAAGAAATTTGATGCGTCCTATCAATAATTCTCACATTTATAAAGAGAAGCAAAATAAAATTTAGGGTGGAAAAACTTAATCTATTAACATTGTCCTTAATTATTCTAGAAGTTGCAATAATAAATGTTCAACAACATCCTTGCAATTGAGATGACACACCAAGATTTTGGAGCTTGCAAGTTTGCATTAAGGGTTGTTAAAAGTCCATAATTTACTTTTCAATTCTCAAGTACACCATAGTGCACACATTGATTAAATTAAATGACACCCACACCCTTGCAACCTCACAACGAACATTGAAACTTTATGAACATTTTGCAATTTTTGAACTTCCATAATTTTAAACCTTTAGTGTGCATTTTGTCATGATCAAATACAAAATTCAAAACATTAAGGAGAAATTGGTTCATGTTGTGACAAAACTTTAATAACTTTCTTATCAATGATGGTGGTAGTTCAAGAAAAATTAATTTGATGTTGCAATGAAGGTTTGACAATTCACTTGTTGATAATGGCAACCTTTGATGAAACCAATTTAACATTGCAACAAAGTTTTTGCAACTCATTTGTTGGCAATGGTGGCTATCTAATGAAATAAATTACATTAATGTACACTTTTGATGATGTCTATAGACAAACTTTCAACACAATGGCGAGGCCTATTATAATTCCCTCCTCATTGCAACAACCTTAAACCTTAATTGTTGGACATTTTTGTGAAAGAGATAAGTTTTGGACTCTTGGATCTTGGCATTGGATTTGTGATACTTGGCATTAGGTTAAAAAATAATTTTGCCAAGAAAAAAACATTGATTAGGATTTTCCCTTAACATAAAATACAAATTATTTTTAAAGAACATTTTGTGTATTGGTTCATTTTGTTAACATTAGAAAATTGATTCATGTATGGATGATTTTATCTTGGGATGCAAGTTGCAACCTAGAAAGTCATAAACATTTCACAAGCTATATTTTTAATGAAACACACTTCAACCTTTATTCATCAAATGTTCAAAAACATTTGATCGTACAAAATACTTATGTTTAATTGTATACAAACAAAATATGATAAAATAGCAAAATATGACAACTTCAAACCAATGTTTTGTTTTTCATTTTTTTTGTTGGAATGTCAATGATGAGCATCCCAAGAAGGATTTAACATTAAAAGATAACATGTTATTAAAACTTGTAAAACAAATCCTTTTATAGTTTGGCTATGTATAATAACCACAAATAGACATCTAGCAAAATTGACCTATAATATCTCCTTTTTTGATGATTTTTTCTTCAAAAAATGGTATATTGCAATGAAACATTCTTTTTTTAAAAAAGAAAATCATAGTAGAGCAAAATTTCGCACAAAAGAAACACCGTTGTGCACCATTATTATCATTGGAAAACTATTAGTTTAAGTATTAAATAGTTTACAATTACAATTAATGCAAATAAAGTGAAAATCTACTCATATGATAACCATATACAAACCTCCAACCATTATCACTTGCAACATTTTAAATTCACCACCCAACATTTTGGAATCCAATGTCAATTTCTTGTCCAATGATATTTATCAATGATTTAACATTGACATAATCACTCAAACTTCAACACATCCAAACTATCTTATTTAGTTTATTTGTAAATTTTGACATTTGAATTAACATAGGCTAAAACAACTCAAGCCATTGGTCAAATCCCCTTGCTTTTAATTTTCCAACTAAATATTGAATAATATCATCAAAATGTTGTGAAGATTTGTTGTACATTGTAGGACAAATATGTTCAACAATTTTGAAACAACTATATATGATTACAATTCAAATGCCTATTCAATGTTCATTACAAGTTTCATTAATTTGAGAAAGTAAAAACATTAGCCAACTGGTGCTTATTTCATTTTCACCTTCATTTGTTCATTCTATTATTGTTCCCAATAAAATAAAAACAAAAGTTATTATCAACCCTAAAGTAATTGGAAAATTTCCCTAAATGTGATTGGAGGGCACCTTTAAAACCTATGGTCACATTTGGTGTTTAGGGCTTGCAACTAACCTCACCCCAACACTAACAATGTGTCACAAATCACAATACCACAATTTCTAACATTACAAGGTACCATCAATCTCCTAAACATTATTTCAACATGTTCACACATGACATTAATTAGTTATTTTTATGGAGTTTGCAATTTATTCCACATTTAAAAAGGTTACATTTCCCCAAGGAAAAAAAAAACAAGGGTGCATGTTAAACATTGAATTAATTTGTAATTTGTTGAGCCTTTAATTAACACCAATGTTTGGCTTTGAAAAATCTATTTGTAAAAGAATTAATGTTAATCAACATTTTAGATGTGAAGTGGTTAATTTTAATATCTTTAACATTAGCCTAACATTAAATTTGCCACCAAGCATGCCCGCACTTTTATATACATGAACATCCTTTTCAGAAAAAAAAGAGTAATCACATGGTTACTAACTAGGAATAGGCAATCCTATACTTACATACAAGTGTAAGGTCTTAACTACTTTTAAATAGTAAGTGTAAGATTATTGTTACCTTTATCACATTGGGATCTAAGTATATGTTTCAAGCTGATTATAAGGTTTGCATTTTCTTTTCAATGTTTGGGTAAAATTCACAAGTGGGGACATTACCAAAATTTGGGGTCCAATTTGACTAGATCACCTTATCCTAGGCCCTTATTTAGGGAATCCCCCACCATGGTGCTTAACCTTTCATGAACAAAAAAATACTTGACGTTCAGTTCAATTGGTGAATATCATTTTACCTAGCTTGGTTCGGCAACAAAGTGTCTAATATATATTTTTAAATTATCTATGTTTGACAATATATATATATATATATAGAAAAAATCATGTTTAAACTGTGATGGTAAAGGTCATAAATGATGGAAGGTCAATGACAAGTGACATGCAATGCTTAATTAGTAAAAGACTTGTGTAGTCAAAATATTTCTTTCTTAAATAATGACTACATTGAAAATGCAAAATTGTGAAATTAACATTTTGATCCAATGGTTATTTAACAAAGGACTTGTTTTGTTTTTATGTGATTTTTAAAATGTAAAAAGTTGTGGTTCAAAGTTTATATTACTTCCCTATACCATTTTTCAAACTTTCACCAAAGCAAACAAACATTTGTCAAAATTTTGATAATTTAAAAAATAATTAGTGCTTAACTAGGCTAGGTACTATAGTCTTATGACAATAGGGTAAAAGCTTTAAGGTGGGGGCTTCAAAATATTAAAGGGTCACATGGACCCTACATAAATAGTTGAAGGTGAGCCCCAAATTTTTGGATGTTTTCATGCACTAATTTTAATCACCATACAATAGGAGGCCAAGTCTTGTATGAAAGCACCTCCGAGCATCTGAAGTAGTGTTCAATATGTGACCTTGCAAAGATATTTCTCACATCCAAGTTTTAATTATTTATTTTTTCCCAACCCCACCCATAAAACTAAAACATGGATTACAAATAGGTGAAAGATTATTAATAATAACTCATATAGACAAATCAAACTATCTAGCCAATTAGAAATCTAAGGAACAATCAATAAATATGATTTGATTGTGTTTTTAAGACTTTCCAAGGTTCCTAGGAGATGCAAATTTTTCCAAGGTCAACATTAACATTTTTCTTTTCATTTTTGTGTTGTGGCATGGGTGGCAATCATCCCAAAGGAATAGGAGTTTTAACACGAGTGGTGATAATCACACGGAAGGTTTAGTTTTAATGGAAAAAATATGTGAAAAAAATGTCAAAATAGTAAAAACTAGTAGAAAAATTGCCAAGTAAACAACATAAACTAGCGAAAATTTCATTTGTAACACCTTAAACTTCATCTAATATGAGTGTTTAACAAATGGGAGCTGAAAACTCATGTTATGGTCCTTGTGCCTTCCCAATAAAGGGTGAAATTTTTCCTTGGTTCACTAAAAAAAAAACATCAATTAGGACTTAAAGTAGTCTTTTAACAAATCCATTACATATGATTCTTGCACCTTAACCAAGATTTCCAATGCAGGGCCACATATTTAATAGGGTAACAATTAATATTGGTGGAAATCTTGTTAAATGCATGTAAGGGGTGGATCAATTTCCACCTTTTAATAATACATGTTGCAAGTCCACCAAAGAATTATGGTGGGGGTTGTACAACTTGAAATGTTGGAACCAATGTTGGCCAATTATAAGATTTTAGACCTATCCACACGATATGAATAAGACACAAATAAAAACTTTTTTTAGTATAAGGATATGCATTCAAGTATCCCACCAAAAAAATAATTATACTACTAATTATGCATTCATGAATTTTTTTCATTCATTGCCAACAATGCATTTGTTGGTTTTCAAGATCATAACAACTTGCAGATTTGTATAGTGGTTATAAACAAGTTGAATATGTTAGTTCATGTGTAAGCAAAAAAACATAAAGGGTGCAAATGGGATAACATGAATCACACCTACCTGCTTTTGGTGGAATATTTTAATTTGGTATGGGTATTTGACTTTTCTCATAACAATTAAGTTTGGGTTTTTAAATGTTTATTTTGTAAAGAATCAGGCAGGTCGAATTCTTTGATTTTTTATTTATTCAAAGAATCAGGCAGGTCCAATTTTTAGAAATCCAGCAAACAATGGTTATGAGGTGGGGGTGAGGGTTTAACTAAATGATTGTCCAGGTACAAGGCCTAGGTCTTTATAAAAACCTGGATGAATATAACCAAATTCTTTAAATAGGGTATAATCATGTTCTCTAAAGTACGCACCTCGGTCTTGGCTCTTGAAAGATTCTTGGGCAAGTACATACCAAGTATCTCCCATGGTATTTAATATTTTAAAATGTTTGAAAACCAACCAAATATATTTTTAATAAGGGTAAATGTAAGGGTTGTGTTTTTTGTATTTACAAAAAATAAAACACAATTACATGTTTCATGTTTTCAAGTTTTTAATTACGAATTGTCTACTATCTACCAAGGTTTCAAAGCCTAACAAATGAATAAGAATGAAAGCTTTCATGTCATGTTTTCATGACCAAGTTGTAAACAACTTTTCCATCATTCTACCATTTAATTTTTAGACTTTAAACTTCAAACAAACTATATAACCTACCTAGACATAAACAAACACAAATCATTAACACAATAACACATATAAACACTAAACACACAAACTTTGGACTTTCAAAAGACACAAACTGAAAAATCAAACATAAACTGATTCATACTGAAACTTAAACACACATAGACATATGCTTAAATTTAAACAAAAACAATAACAAAGATAAATAATAGATAGTCACTGGACATTAGACATGCACATAAACTCAATACAAAAGAAACATAGACACACACATAATCACATAGATAGACATAAAGAAAGATTCACAAAGACTCACACAAACACTTACATTAACCACATGCTTACATAGACACTAATAAAAATAAAACAAATTCAGAAAAACACAAATACGCATTTTGTAGACAAATTCAAGCATTAGACACACATAGACTCATATAGACATGGATTTTGATTGTCATTGACACAAAAACATGGATAAAAAAACAACACATAAAACAAAACAAAATCAATAATCAATAAACCAACAAATTAACAAACAACAACACATAACATTAAAGGCCCATATTAATGAAAACAAATACATCAAAAGGTAAAACAAATGGTGTGGAATCTAGGAAAATTCACCTACAATTAACTATGAACACTAAGTTTTCATGTCATCATTTTCAATGTAGCACCTAGCACCTCCACACATGGAAATGGGTGATTTAATAGATTTTGACAAGTCTAAAACATTTTCACCTTTAGCTTCATTTTCAAATTATGCCTCCAACTTTGCCATCAATATTGATTCCACCTTGTAGGTTATTTTAAAGTTTGTGGGTTTCAAACATCCATTGGCAATTCTTGAAATGTTTTAAAATATCAACCTTGTTTATTTGTTCCATTAGTGGTTTTTTGCAATTCTACCAACAATAGACATTTAACCAAAAAAATTATCTTTTGAGTTTTTTTTATCAAAGGTTTCTTGTTATATAATATGTTTTTATTAAGTATTCTTTTCTTCGTGAGATTATTGGTTGTGGCTTTCAAATTGTAGCAAATTTGTGGCATATTGTGATTTTAAGACTTTTGTTATGTAATGGGTCCATGATGAATTGACCTTCTTTTCACATATTTTGGTTTTAAATGTTTAAAATTGGGAGCATAATTTTCAATTAAAATGATTCTAAAAAGTTCCTTGGTCTTCAACCTTGTTAGTTTCCATGAATGGCCTCCATATGACTACAATATGATAATTGTTTATCTACACTACTACCAAAGTGGGGTGTAATTTATTAGCTTAAATCACTATGGGACCTTAAAAGTGAAATAACTTCATTGCATTTTATTGATTTCACCTAGTGAAAGTTATTTCATTATAATATCACTATGTAGACATCATGTTTCATTACTAGTTAACATAATTCATTATTACAATTTACTATAGCAAATAGGTTTATTTGTATGTTTTTAAAAATATTCTATTTATGTTAGTTTATGATATACCTTATATTATTTTAAGTTATTTTAGTTATTCCAACTTGTATTTTATGTTATTATATGCTATTATAAATTATTATACCCTAAATTATTATATTTTATTTTATCTTAAAGTATCTTAATTAGTTTATTATAAGCTTTTAAATGATTTAAAATTAAATTATTCAACTAACTTTAGGCTATACTTTAGGTTATTTTATTTAAAATTAATATATGTTATTTCAAGTTATACTTTAAATTATTTAAGGTCATTCTACTTTATGTTATTATAAATTATTTTATCCTAAGCATAATAACTTAAAAATAATCTAAAACAAAATATAATGACCTAAGGTAAAAATAACTTAGAATAGAAAATAATAACCTATGAAAAATAATTTTAAATACCTTAGAATATAATAACTACCAATAGCCTAAGATATTATAACATAAAATATCAAACAATAATTTATAATACAATAATCACCAATAGTTGTAATATAACATATAATAACCAATAATAACTTATAATACAATAACCATTGATAACCATTTATGAAATAGCCACCAATAAACCATTAATACAATAGCCACCAATAAGCCATTAATAGAATAACCACCAATAAGCCATTAATAGAATAACCACCAATAAGCCATTAATAAAATAGTCACCAATAAACCATTAATACAATAGCCACCAATAAGCCATTAATAGAATAACCACCAATAAGCCATTAATAGAATAACCACCCATAAGCCATTAATAAAATAGTCACCAATAAACCATTAATAGAATAGTGACAATAGCCATTAATAAAATAACCACTAATAAGCCATTAATAAAATAACCACCAATAGCCATTAATAGAATAGCCACCAATAGCCATTAATAGAATAGTCACTAATAGCCAATAATAAAATAGCCACCAGTAGCCATCAATATAATAGCCACCAATAGCCATTAATACAATAGTCACTAATAGCCAATAATAAAATAGCCACCAGTAGCCATCAATATAATAGCCACCAATAGCCATTAATAGAATAGTCACTAGTAGTCAATAATAAAATAGCCACCAGTAGCCATTAATATAATAGCCACCAATAGCCATTAATATAATAGCCACCAATAGAATAACTACTAATGGCCATTAATAGAATAACCACCAATAACTATTAATAGAATTACCACTAAAAAACATTGATAGCCCCAAATAGAATAGGTACCAATAGCCATTAATAACCACTAATAAGATTAACAAAAGAATAACCAATAGCCATATATTATAATTGCTTAGGATTGCCAAAAATAATTTAAGGTGAAATAATTTATAATAAACAAAAATAACTTAAGGTGAAATAACTTTTAATAATTAAATGTAACTTATAATAGTTACAAGTAGTCTAAATTGAAATAATTTACAATAGCCAAAAAAACATATAATAGAATTTTTTTTATAATAACTGAAAATAGCCTAAGGTGAAATAAGTTAAAATAGCTAAAAATAATTTAGAATAACTGCAAATAGTCTAAATTGAAATAATCTACAATAGCCAAAAATAACATAGAATAACTAAAAAAACTTACAATAGCTGAAAATAACTTAAGTTGAAATAAGTTAAAATAGTAAAAAATAACTTAGAATAACCAAAAATAGCTTAGGGTGAAATAACCAAAAATAACCAAAAGTAATTGAGAATAGCCATAAATAATGTAGGGTGAAATAATTTAAATTAATGAAAAATAGGCATACAATAATTTAAAATAGCTTAACACATGTAATATTATTATATTAACAAAAAAATCCATTTATTAAACTTTTTTTTTTTTCAAAAAAATGGTCATTGAAATGTTATTGAATAATGATATTCAACTTTTTTTTTGTTTAAATGATTTTAAATTTTCAAAAGGAAATAAATATAATTATGTTCATTATTGAATTTTTTAAAATAAAACCTCAAATCATTTCAACTAAACAAAATTTCAATAAGATATGAATTTTCAAAATTTATGTTTTTGTAATGTTTAAAATGAAGTATTTGATAAATAAAATGTAATGTAACATACTATCACAACAAATGTGGTGGCTTGATGGTAAAGGTGTTTGCCCTCATTCCAAAGGTCAAGGGATCAAACCTCATGGGTGGTGTTGTGTGTGGTCAACAATGGTATGTTGATCGAATATTCTTCTATTGAATTCCTAGGCTAGGTGCCTAGGTTGATTACATGGCCTACTTACCTACCCAGGTTAAGTTTTTAACCTAACATAGGTAGTGGCACGTGTTAATAAATAATAGGTTTTAAAAATCATAAAATTATCAATAATATTATATATTAAATAATTAAAAATTAATTAATTTTCATACTGGTTAATTAATTAATTAACAAGTGAATGGTTTGGTAAATTTGCATTTCATTTGAGAATAATCTTGTTTCACTAGGTACTAGTGAAAGAAATCATTGTCCGTAGCAACTGGTCTTCGTTCACTAGGGTGTTAAACAATTTCACTAGGTGAAAATGTCCAAATTCATTTAAAAATCTAGTGAAACCTAGAGTGAATTAGGATGCATTTTCTAGTACTGCTATTTTCTATTGATGAATTTAGGTGTGCAAAAGGGGGCATGTGCAAGCAAAAATGGCACAAGTTTTTTTATAAATTTTTTTTTTTATGGTATATTTTGATTGTGATAGTTTTGTGACATTGTTTGATGTTAATGTTTGAAGTAAAAGAATTCATCTTTTCAAAAAATTAATTGATGGTGACTCTATAATACATCCCAAGATATAATATTTGTGAAATTAATAATAAAAAAATCACAAAGTTCATGTTTGGGGGACTTTATAAATTTCCTTTGATTATGATCTCCCTAAAAGTCCCCCAAACTTTCAAGTCATCTTGAAATGGCTTGGAAAATACATTTTTGAATTATTTATGACAATCACGATTTTTGAGGATTAATAAATGGATTCATCATTGTAAAATATGATCACGGCAAGTCCATTTATAGGTTTTTAATGTATTATTTCAATGAAGGTCATGCACATTAAAAAGTCCCCATCAGTGTTTTTTTTTTTCGAATAATTAAAAAATGGCACCTAAGTAAATTATATAAGAATCACATATTTGAATCCATTTTCATAAAATTAAAAAGACATTTGACTTGGGACACATTATAATTGACAAAGGTGTTACAAAAATAATTGTCCACCTTAGTTTACACATACTCGAGGATTGTATATTGTCTAATCCTGGTATAAAAATGGTCATGTAACACCTTCTTTTTTCTTCTTGTGGAATTCTCTTCCTAGGGAAAGAGGAAGAGGGAAAAAAATCATACTTGGATGAGACAATACATAACAAAGATTATTTGTTGTGCATGCAGAAAACTTTCATTTGTGTTATCTGATTCAATTGATGCAAGTGAAGGTTTGTATTAAGTATTTTGGGTGCCATCATTCAAATGTGTTATTTTTTATGTAAAGGTAAGTTTAGGCACCTTTTCATTCTTACCAAAAGTATTCATTCATATTGGTTTCCCAACTAATGTTGCTTCCAATATTTTGATGAGAGAATTTGATATGGATAGTTACTCTCATCTTACAATTTAGTTGTTAATTTGACATGTTAAACCTTAAACAAAATATATGCATTAGGATTTGTAGGCTTTGTCTTATGGAGGTTTGTTTTTTCGTTCATTGTGTATATGTGATGTTTTTAAATTGTTGAAAGGCAACATTCCTTTAAGAAAATGGGAGTCTTAAATCTAGTGGTCCTTTAATTTTCAAATAGGATAAAACAACATTGAATGTACAGTATAATTGAAAGATAGTCCATGCATTTGTAATTATCAAAATTTTCAAACAAGTGACTACATTTGTTTACACATGGGTTGATTTTTTGTTTTGAGGTTTTTTGCATGAAGACATGTTTGTTTCCTCTTGACCTTTTTTAACAATATCGATTATGTTGTTTAAGAAGATGTAAATTTTGAATATAGAAGCATTTGTTATTATTTACCAAAGTGGTCTAGGGTTTATGGAGGTTGTGTGGTTTATTGGGGGGTGGGTGGATACATATTTATTGCCAATTGATGCTAATTTGAATCTTACAAGTTTTTTACATGCATGCCCCAACTTTTTTTGCAAATTCTTTGCATGTTTGCAAGTTCTTGTGTTTATGTTTTCTTGTTATTTAATCTCACTTTGCCATAGTGTTGTTTTACTCAAAATTGCTTAGGGGTTGCTTGCATGTTTGCTCCTTAACGTTTATTTTGTTGGTGCAAATATATTCCTTTGTGGATTGTCTTGACAAACAATTAGATTAATTGTTAGAAATTAGGTCCAACAATAATTAGACATGGGCATTGATTATTAATATATGTGCTCATTGTTGGTTTAGGTATTTGTAATAGTTCCACCTCCACCTATTCAAAATTGAATATGTGATCTACAACAATCCATATTTTTAGTGTAAATGCTTTCTTTCTTAATGGATATTAAATGGGTCTAGGCATGATAAAGTATGCCAAAAAAGGTAGTCCTAAGAAAATTTAATTTCAAAATTAATCTCTTTTGAACATTCACATTAAAAAAGGTATTAAAAACCCATTTAAATTGAATTTTGAAATCATAGAGCACTTCATTGAGTTTATTGTAAATTGAACATCAAATTTGAAGATTTTATATAAGAAAAGTGGATGAAAAGTATGTTTTAAATTTGCTAATTGTTCAAATTTTCCAAAATACTTTTACATTAAAATTTTGATAGATTATGATTATAATATGAAAAGTTGAAATTATATCCATAGACACTAGGCCTTTATCAACTTGAAATGATAATAATTTTAATTGATGTTTTACTTTCATGTACTTGTAACTCTATTTTGCAAAACTATGACACTAACTTTCCAATACTTGCATTTCAAAAAATGTACTTAAATGCATATTAAAACATGTGGTTGTTCAATATTATGCAATGAAATCAAAGAACTTTTAATTGTTGATCATTGACTTAAAGAATATTCATGAATTCAATATATTAAGGCATATTTTGTGGATACTTTCTAAAAAAATAGCAAGTGTTTCTTATTTGCATACTTTACCATGCTTATGCCCAGATGTCATCTTTTCCTTCATTTCTATGTCTTAAATACTATCATTTTGTTTTTGTTTCTAATTTCCAATGGACTTAAAGTTTGGACTATCAATAGGTGATTGTGAGCATCATTGTTCTCTCATTCTTGGAAGGTTTCTAAAGTCCATTTTGGGGTTCAAAGGAGTTTTTCAAATTCATCATATTTGTGAACTTTAAAATGTTTTACTAAGTACCTTAATTCAAATTGTGTTCTTATACTATGTTTCAAGAAGGGAATACTTTAGTCACATCACTCAGTCAAGGTTTGTTTACATTCTTTGCATATGTTCCTTATAATGTTTGCCTTCAAGATGCTAGCTAGGCCTTTTATTTTGTTTTGTGAATTTGAACATCTTATATCTTTTAGTATAATTCACTTGTTGTTGTAAAATTCATTGCTAGAAGTTGGGTTGTAATGTTATTACTTATGATGATGTTTTCATATGTGTATATTACAAGGGTTGAAAACTAAGGATGCGTAGTTTGTTTTGCATTACATTATACAAAAATGTCAAATTTTTACTAACATCGAAGAAAAAAAAGTTGCATGTTTTTTATTTGCAACTTATGATGCATAAAAGCTAGCAAATTTGATAAGGACTAATGCTAGATAATTTGTTTTACATTGCATTGGATTTCATGAAAGGTCATTCTTGCACCTCCAACCATAAACATTGTTATTGGATTTGAATATACTTGTTCAAAAACTGTTTTTAATTTGTAAATTGTAGATCTTTGTAGGTTATTGGTATTTGCTTTCTTACATATATTGTTCATTGAAGTAGGTAGTTGGGAGGTCTTTTTGATTAATAAATAAATAAATTTGTGAGTTTGTAGGAATTGGTTTTTGTTGCAAAGAAACACTCCAAGGTGTAATTTTGAATTATATATGTTTATGATGATGCATGAAGGAAGTTGCATGGTGTAATTTTAAATGAAAATTTGGTTTTTGTTTTGATCACAAATCCCATGTACTATTTTTGGTCTTCTTTATATATTGCTTCAACTTTTCATTTATACTTTAAGTCATAAACCAAGAAAAAAGTTTGCCCAAAGGGAACATTTAGTGTAAAGATTGGGATTTACATGTGTCAAATAATTATTCTTAGGGGCGGTATTAGATAATTGTCCACATTATTTTTTGTCACCTTATTATTATCTAATTTTCTATTGTATACATATTAAAGCCACCTTATATTAAGTGTAATCCATAATTTTAGATTTGTTACATACCTTATATTATAATTAAATTGATTATTTGACTAAAAATTACCTTTTTGAAAACTAAAAATTAATAATTTTTACCCAACAACCAATATATTGCACCTTATATTTTTACTCATGTATTTTCTACTTTTTTTTACAAGAGTCCCCCTAGAAAATGTTTGTTGAATTGTAAGCAATTCAACTTCAAACTTTTAATTTTATTTTACCTTTTAAAACAACTTTATGTTGTGTGTTTGGTAGGAATAAACTTGTAATTGAGGTAGCTTCCATTCAATTTTGCTAATAGCACCATGCCTTGTTCCTTCTTCAAATTTCAATTTTAAAAGCTTTTAATTGCAAGGAGTTCCTCAAAAGATTTTTCAAACTAAGTCACATGAAAACATTATTGGCCACTAGGTTGTAAATAATGCTTCTACAAAATGTTGTGCCTATCATCCCTTAGAGAATGCTTCATTTTCTCTTGTCCTAGATTTACCATGACCTATTTTGTTGAGTGTTGTTAATCCAATTGATCCATTTAAGAATTTGGCTTTTGAAGTTGCATTTGGTGTTGTCAGATGTGTTAAGCTTTGGAAGCTTCAAAAGATGTAGATTGAAAGTTTGAAGAAGCGTGGTTTGTAAAAATGCCTTATGGGCAAAGGTAGTATTTAATAATGACAACATTATTTTTGATATTAAATGCATAATGTGCACAAAGATCTAGAGCACAAGAAGAAATTATTTATTTCAAAGTGGTATTTATTGGAAAAAGATGACGGGGAAAAAAGAAATGATTTAGGAAAGAAGGTTATGGTATGAAATGTGATCATGCAAAGAGTGAAGTTTAGTGCGTTGTCATGAAATGTGTGTTTGTCAATATTGACTAATTGTAATTTGGTCTTGCATGTGAAGACAAAAATAAACCCATACAATTTGTTTTCATTTTTTTTTTTTTGTTGACCAAGGAAAACCGTTGATAGATTATGAGAGCTTCAGATTTTTCTTTGATTTTCTTTAGTTGAAAAGATCCCAAAAAGTCAATAGAATGCCTTAGTAGGTCAAGTCCCACCACTAGGTGTTAAAAGCCAATAAGGAAACAATGGGCTTTGTTGCATATGTTATGCTCACAACAAATGAAGTGACAAATGTTGACAAACACATTTAGATTTTAGTGCATACATGATATGTTGTCAAAAATTGATATTGAGTCCCCATTCTATTTTTCATGGAAAGGGTTGTCGATGGATTTGGTAATTTAGTTGTAATTTGTCCATAATCAAATCATATTGCATTGCTCGTTTGTTCTCTTTTTGCAATGCAACTAATGGATGATTAATATTGAATGGTGTTTATTAAGCATGACAAAGAGCCTCCTTACTTAGTTGCAAGGAATTGTTTATAGGTGTAGGTTAAAAAGTTGGAAACAACCAATGTTGGGCGGGTTTGTAGAATGCCACCAAATTGCTGTGGGTTTTCATGGCACTCATTTAGTTTCATAACCATGGTTCTCAAAATATCAAAGAACAGATTGATATACCCACAATCGTTAGGTCTGAATATGCAAGTTCTTTGTTGGTTCTAGGGTTTTGAAATAATCAAAACTAGAGGTTCTTGGATTTTGATTAAATTTTTTTTGCCTCCCACAAAAAGTTGGAATTGGAGGTTTGTTGATTTTGATTTTATTCATAGAACTAAAACCAAATACTTTTTTGTTTAAAAAATGTTCAAAATTCTAGACCCAAGGTTAATAACATGATGCAACATAATGTAAGAAATCATCATGACAATTGCATGCAAGGGACCTTAAACTGAGATAGATCTTGCCTTGTGGAGGTGGGTGTGAGAAGAAGCTCATTTCAAGAAGGGCAAAACACAAGAGGAACCTTACTTTGCATTGCAGGATAAACCTTAAAGCAAGTAAAAATAAATTAGGATTGCAACCGCACAATTGTTTTTCTTCCATTTTGCGATGTAATCCCTTTGACAACCACCCATAGGAGGATTGTGCCAAGTTTGGCTACATAACAAATAGGAAACTAATTTTTTTTTATAGAATCATGCTATTGTTTAAAAACATGTAGGATCACAGGGTCTGAATGTGGCGAACTTAGCTTTTTTCTTTTCCCTACATTTCTAGTGAAACTTTTCAGAAAAAAACCCTTTGAGAGGTTTGTAACTCATTTTTTCTTTCCCTTACAATCCTAGCGAAACTTTTCAGAAAAAAACCCTTTGAGAGGTTTGTAACTCATTTTCAGATTTCGCAACAATGCAAAATTTCGCACAAAAGAAATTGATCGCTACCACAATACCTTGGCCAGTTCAACACATGTTTGTCAAATAATTAATTACTTTTGAGGATTCTATTTCAACCAATGATATATGCCCAAATATTCCATGACATTTTTTAGTTTCTTTCAGGAAAAAAAAAGTTTTTTGAAAATTTCAACATTTCGGAAAATAATATAATTAGCATGGAACTTGCCTAGGTACTACAATACCTGGAAAAAAATTGAGATTGGTAAATAGTCAGCTTCTATAGTTTAAAAAAATCTGTCACTTATCCTTGTAACTGTTAATACATTTGTGCATCATGATCATACCAAATGATGGCCGTGATGTGATTGTATGCAAGTAGCTCCTTGTTGTCTGTCAAATGGTAAAGATGTTGTGGAAGTTTGATATAGGCTAATGCCTGGCAATAGGGCATCTTGCCAGTATAGTGGGAAATAATGAAACAGAATTTTCCCACTTTATGCACCCACCTTAGAAGGCGGCATTTCACAAAATGGAATGCTTGCCGATGAGATCATTAGGTATACGAGAAGGCCGCCAAATGGGTCCCTTGTAATGGCCTTGCCAACATCCCAAAATGAGAAAGGGACTCATTTAAAGCCCTTTTTCTTAAATAAACAAGCACAAATTGTGTTTTTTTTCCTCACTATTTCTCAAAAACAGTAATCTTGACAATCTGTAAGAAATCAATGCCAGACTATTGGATTTAGTAAAATTACAAGGCAGCAATTGCACACTAGGAGCAACCTCATAATAGAAAGCAAAAGAATTGTCATTCTCCAAAGGTCTATCATCCCACATACCTGCCAATCTCCAATTATTGGAATATTTTCAAGTGGAGATGACTAGAGTAATGTACTTCTATAGTGGTGTGAAAATGGGTCTACTCTTGTACACTCGCACCTAACTTAGACAGAGGAGATTTCAAAAGACCAACCAAAACTAACTGATTGCATCTAGCCTAGTTGGCCAATAGTAGTGATTGCCACACATTAGGGGATGGTGGCACCGATAATTGCCTCACATGTGGCATATAAATGCTCACTCCATGTTTACATCCAATAACTCTAATTTATGGGTGAGGGAGGGATATATGTTAACACTAAATTTAGGTGAATAATAATAAGAATACCACGTCAAATACTAGATTTGCTCTTAGTAGGCATTGAAATGACAATGATTCTCAACAGATTGAAAATGAGCTCACCATCAACAAGTTATTACTTCCTCAAATACTAGATCTGCTCCCAGTTAGCATGTAATGAGAATGATTCTCAAGAATTTGAAAATGAGCTTGTCATCAACAAGTTGATGCCTATGGGAGTGACAAACTCAAGGGACAACATTCAAGTTGTGATGTTGAATATTACTTACCTTCCATGTATTGGATTGAACATCACTCTTCATATCATTGAAAGTTGAAGGACCAAACAGTTGTGAGTTATTGAGGGCATTGGGGTATGGAGGAAGGAAGGGATTTCATAAGAGAAAGGGCATTAAAACAAGAGAAAAGCTTCATCCACCCACTAGAGTGAGTGTTTTAAAAGTCATTGGATTTCAATAATTTGGCAAATTTTTGCAGAAGAAACACATTTTACACTTACCATATGTTTCTTACTGATTTCTTCTCAAATTTCTCACAAATAGCAACAAAAATGCTGAAAACAAAACGACACTACTTTAAAGAACTGGGAAACAAACCATTATATGTATCCAATGCATTCCATTAGGTGCGTACACATACCTTTTGGGCAAACTTGAAAATGGTTGCCAAATTCTATTTCATTACCAATAATTTCAGTTTGTTCACACCATTCTTTTCCGTTTCTTCCTGACTTGCATCCAATTGATTGAGTGAAGTTTTGGCTGCATCATGACTCATGGGCAGAAAAGCAGAGAAACAGAATAATGTGGAAATTTTTCATTATGTTTTCATGCTGCTACTGGACCTATCTAAAAGAAAACAACTTGATCTTCTCCGCTAAGTAGATCAAGCCCTGTCAGTTACATTTGAAAAAGAATCAACATGCTCGAATTCAAAATTGTGGTGGGTAATTTTCCATTACCAAGAAAATGGCCCAAATATGTGCAACTGATTTAAAAAAAATGATGTCTTGCTCTATGTGCAACAAAAATATTCATAATTTTCACATTTGTAAGATATATTGCACAAGAAATCGCCAATTTGAAGTAGGCATAAGTTTATTGAGTTCAATTTTTAGTAACAAATTGTAAGTGATTAATGCATTTGGCAATGTAGGTTGTAAAGGTATCAATTTGAAACTTGAAGGTAAAAAAAAAAAACCAGCAACTATTGGGAAGTAACAAAAATAGCAACCATTGGAAGGGTACATTTTTGAGTCTCCACTCTTTTTCTTCAAATCTATAGTTATGAAAATTTAAAGACTATATAGCCTTTTTTTTCAAAGTGTATGGGGATGTTACACTATGTCTCAAATTTGGCTCATTTCTTGTGCAGGTTTTATGATTTCTGTAAAGCCCATGTGAGGTCTTAACTTCTTTTACAGAGACATAATTAAACCCCCTTATCAAATTTCGCCAAAAAGAAAAAAGGAATTGAAAATTCCAAAATTGAAGTGATTATTTGCAGTTTCAATCACCAGAAATGGGTATCCCGGCAAAAAAGAAAAAAAGAAAAGAAAAAAAGCGAAAAATGAAACAGCCCATTTTTTGAAATGCTCCCTGCCACTTAGAAGAGGAAAAAAATACACTAAATAACATGACCTCCAATTACTCTAAAAAAAAATCAGCACGCCTCTTTACTTGGAGTACTGTAGTACCTTTTCAGGTTTGGCACTAGGGTGCTAAATAATTATTTTATTTTTAAAAATCCACTTCGATAGTTAAAATTTTTTTTACTGAATTTTGGCAATAAAGTTTTGTATTTGTCCCTCCTTTGTAATTTCCTTAAATTTTGACATTTCAAATAGACATATCTTAAAAAAATTGACATTTAAAAAATGATTTTGATTGGTAATGCCAAACCTGAAAAGGTAATACAAGATTAAATTGAGTCACCTCAATACTTTTATGTTGCACAGGCTTGTGTTGTGACCAGAAAAACAACACAAAAAAATTGCTTTCAAAGTACTCTGTTCGTATCAAGGTGCTTGAAGTTTGGAAAACAGCCAGAAAACCACAATATGCAACTAGTATGCAGAATGATTTAATTGCGATTCCATAATACCCGACAAGATGAAATTATTCTAAAAGAGCAAAAACAAGTTAAGGGGAGACAAGCTGATCATTGAATAGTTAAAATATAAAAATTTATAAATTTTTGGACATTATTGTTTCTTTCTCTTGGAAAGTGAAAAGATTTTGTAGCTCTTCACTTGGCATTTGGCACATCCAAAGTTGCAAAAATCACTCAATTTGATAAAAAAGAGCAAGATATATCCTTTGGACATAAAAGAGTGAATGCTCGATTTAAGCATCTATGAATGATTTATATTTTAGAGCTTAAAATCTTTAGACAGGATTTTATTGTCTTTGCACTTAAAAAAAAAGAAAAGAAAGGTTTTTGTAAAATTTCAGATGACACACCATAACTTTTTTATTGGTTCAAATGGACAAGAAATGAGAATAATGTAAGATTTCAGTAGGGAGGGTTTTAACTTTCTTTTCTTTTCTCCTTTTGGGGATGTTGTCTTCTTCTTCTTGTTTAAAAAATAATAATTTATGCTCCTTTGTTTCTGTAGTTCAATGAAATGTTATGAACATTCACTTGACGACGCACCCATAGCCATAAGGATTTTTCAAAGAGGACCAAAAAACAAATCAGAAAAATATGGCATGTGTTAAAGAGAGTTATCCGTAAAGTAAGAAAAACACAGCACCATAACCCTGAGTTTGGTCATACATAGGGTGAGATTTAAAAAAAAACTGCAAAAAAGTACATGAGCATTCAACGAGGGGATGAAACTCAGAAAACCATCAATTTTGGTGGTAAACTGAGTTTCAACCTGTGTTTCCTTTTTCTTGAGCGCCTCCACTGCTGCTACATATATTTTCACTGCTCCTAACTGTACAACTACTATAATTACTCTCGAACCTTGTTCATTAAATGCCGAGTATCAGCATTTCATAGTGAGATTTATTAAAATGTCTTTACTTTGCGAATACCATTGAAAGAGGGGATAGGGGCCGAAAGGAGGCCCAGAGACAGGGTGAAGACAGGCTTACTTTACGGATAACTGTAATGTTTGGCGATAGGTGTGTCTATCTTAGGGAGAATTCTTTCCATTTTGCCTCCTTCTTTCTCAGACTGCCAACTTAATTACTTTACTGCCTTAATGGATACAGCCGTTATTACTTACTATGGATTTAATAAATTATTGGCTTAATGATGTAGGTGTAGTACCCGCCTGAATTTCGACTCAATACTTTACTTACTGCCCCTACATCCTCAATGAATGTAGGGGCAATCGGACGATCCTTTCTCCAATCTTGTGATAAAAAATTGGAGATTTTGTCCAAAAGATCAAAAAACACAAAAAGTTGAATGTACGCTAGAAAAACCAAACATTCCAAAGAACCAAAAGGGAAATTCCCATTTTTTTGAGCCATAATAAAAAAGACAAGTTATTGGCGAAAAGAAAAAGAAAAACACTATTAAGATTGCCTGCACTCCAAAATTCAAATACAACTAGGAATTTCTCCAAAGTGCACTTCTTGGTGCGCTTTTGCTCGCTCCAATTTCTGTTCCGTTCTGTTTCTCGACCTGCCGCAGCTCTGCATCTCTTGAGGTCGCCCCCCCCCGTCCCCGCCCCCTCACCCTTTACTCATTTGCTTGTGCAAATCTATGACATGAACGTACCCATATTTACGTGTTTTTATTTTGATGTTGGCTCTGTTTTTGGAATTCGTTCATGTGTTTTGATTTGCTTTCTGCCCCGCCAGGATTTGAATCCGGCGGATTTTTTTTTCCTCCATCGCGTTTTTTTGCATGTTTTTGTGTGCCCACAGTTCTGTGCTGCTGCATATGACGTGGCCACGAGACTCAATTGGGAATTTGGGAGTTTCTGTCTGCCGTTGTTTCTGGGTGCCATGTATTTTTTGCAATTCTTGTTGTTAATGGTTTTCCTTGACATCTTGTAGACGCAGCAGTTGCGGAGAGTACGCCTTGTGTGTGTGTGTTTTTTTTCCCGGATAATTGCTGTGGGCAGTCCAATGTGCTTCCAAACGGCGATTCTTTCCGGAATCGAGGAGAGCAGTAACAGCGCTTGTACTTGACCCGTTGAGGCACTGCGTTTCTGGAAGTCTCTGTTTATCGATTTGTGTCTGGAAATTAGTTGACGCTGGAAGAGGGAAATGATCTTCAACGAGCCCTTCGAAGCAATGTTGCTGCACCTTTTAGCTTCAGGACCGAGGTTTGAACCGTTCAGAGCAATTATGGTTCCCTTGTAAAGACGTATTGGAACTTCTACAAGGTGTCAAATCTATCCTCCACACTCTCCTCTACTGTCTTCCCTTTTCCTGCCTTGATTCAGTGTCCGTGTTCGGTCAATCTAGCCTGTTAGGTTTAGTCAATATGGGTATGCATTGGACATGAGCATGCAACTGATGCCATTTGTTCGCTTGTGTGTTTAATGTGGGTGCAAACATAGAACAGCTGATATGCAGAAGATGGGGTTCTGTCGATTTTGCAAAAACCTACGTTTGTGAAATGGGTAATGCTAAAGCCACGAGGAAAACTTTTCTGTGACAACTACTACTACTCCGAAGAGAGATTCTCTTCATGTGCAATGGCAGGTAGGGTTATTCTGAGAGCGCCACCTCCCCCTCCTTTCGAGCCGTTTAGTCCCTCAGTAAGATCAGATATAAGTGGCTATGCTACAACTCCAAGCTTCACGCCCCTTAAAGCATTCACTGCCCCGGGCCATGTGAGCCCTCCGCATCCTCCACCGACAGTAGTAGGTCGACCTCCTCTCCGATCTGTTCTCAAGTGTCATCGAAATGGTTGTGGCCGCTGCTTGGATATTTTTTTCTTGGTAACTGCGGTCCTCATCACAGCTGTGGTCGGGTTAGCTTTAGTTTTCGGGTTGGTGTATGAAATGGAGTTTCCGCATTACACTTTACAAGATGTCCGGATTGTTCAGCTGAATGTCACCACCTCAAGACATGGGAATTCTGTTATTGTGCGGCAGCGACAGCCATCAATTAGCAATCAGATTGTTTTGAACAGTCATATTCTTTTCACGGTTCAAGCGCGAAATCCCAATCACAAGATTGGCATATCTTACAGGCAAATCAGCATCAGTGGGACGTACAAAGGGACAAGTGTCGGGCAATGCAACGTACATGGATTCTATCAGGGTGTTGACAATACTACCATCCTGAGGGCTGATCTGATTGTCACAAATGCTCAGCTCACGGATGGTGAGGGAACTGCACTGCAGACAGATATTAAAAGCAGCAACATTGCATTGCTAGGTAGAATAGATTTGAAGCTAGGTATCAAGATAGGGAGTTGGACCAGCCCTCATGTCTGGATCTATGTGCATTGCAACATTCGAGTTAGTCCACCTTCTTCTCTTCAGGGTACCAAAATATTAAGTAAAGTTTGCCGAAGGAAGTGGAAGTGATATGCAGCGAGAAGTGACCAGTTGACTCCTGTCTCCAGTGAACCTCTATAGAGAAACAAGAGAACCTTGTGATTTTGGTGAGGCTTTAAAAGATCTGGACAAAATGGCCCAGATGAGATCAAGTTTTGCAGATGGGAACTGCAATCTTCTTGTGCCCTTAATTGTATCTATCTGGCAGAGAGAGTTCAGTTATTTTCTTAATCTACTTACATCTGTCTTCTTAAAGGGAATGGCCAGAGTTTTGCTAAACCCATTCTCCAGTCTCACTACACTCTTTTGAAACTCTGACATGCTTCCTGGAAAAAACCTGGCATCACATAAGTGCAGCACTGAACCTTCTCCTTGTTCTTTCTTTACTTCCAATGTCTGGCCACAAGACAGTTACAGAACTTTCTATGCAAGCTATGGCTATAAATAATCAATCCCACACAGGGTCTACTCTGACTGCTCCTATTAGTGGATGTGATTGCAGTAGCACTGCTCTGTACTGCAGGGGTACTTGATTCAAGAGCCTCTGCAACTCCTTGAGTCCACATTGGTGGACATGAGTAACTTTGCTTGGAACCGCTGTGGCAACTCAAGCTGGTGCTGTTCATTCATCTCCAGGGATTGCAAAAAATGACAAAGAAACAGAATGCCTTGATTTGCAAAATCCTGCTTGCCTTGAACTTCATCAATCTTTACCTCCAACCCTTCCACAAGTCGCTGCACATTTTCAATCTCAGCCCTACTCCGCTCCACCTTGCTTTGAAATTCAAATACGTGGTCTTTGATTAGGCCTTGCACTGCAAGGCTGATATCAAGAGTCTTGGTCACAACTTTAAGTTGTTGTGTTAAATGTTTCTTTGTGGAAGAGAGTGTGCTGAAACATTCTCTAATTGCTTTGATACACTTGATACAGCATTCAACATGCTTTTCCATGTCACATACATGACATCTCCCAATGAAAGACCCTTCCACCACAAGTAGCCATAGCCAGCAGCTCCAACAACTGCAACAGGCAATACCAGGGTTGAGAGATTTGCTGCTGTTAACTTGGGCTCCCACTGACAATGGTAACAGCTTGTGATGAAGAAGCTAGCTGCCTCAGTTCCTTTGACAACCGGCAAACCTGTGCAATGAGAGCTCCAGCATTGACTGTCACTTCTCCAGATCCATCCCCCTCTTCCTTCAAATGCTTTGCAAGCACCTTTCAGCAACACAGGTTTGTTCCATCACAACTGTAAGAACTTCACCCAAAATTATAGTGTGCAGTTGAAATTTAATTTTAGGAAAAAAAATTACAATGTTAAGTTTAATGCATATTGAAAATTCAGGTGCTTCATCCTACCCAAATCCAGATCTTGAAACTAGGTCCCTGACACCAGATCTCGGCATGAGGTGTCAAGACATGTCATGTCCCAAACCCACTTAGAGTCTGAGACGAAGGGTTTTAAAAATTAAAGTTTGTTTGAATGTTATTTTCAAAATGTTTCTTAGCCTTGTTTTAATCAATTTTTGGTGCATGTCAAACTTAAATTTTAATTTAAGAAAAATAAATTGTGTTAGTGTTTTATGCACATTGAAAATTCTTTGATTGTAGTAGTTTTCATTTTCTAGTAGTTGGTTGAAATTAAATTTAGATTTTTGAAAAAATATAATTTGTATTAACTTTCATGCACATTCAAAATTCTTTAATCTTGACAGCTTTTGTGTTTTGTGACATAAAGTTCAAAAGAAAATCATATTAGCTTTTGTTTCAAGGATATGTCTATTTTGAATATTGAATAATCCATTGTGGAGCTTCAAAGATGAATGCGAACATGTAACGTACATGTTGGAATTATATATATATATTTATATGTTTACATTTTTGCAACTTGCACCAAGAACTTTGTGGAATATACAAATCACTTGTTTCAATGGTCTCCATTCCTTGTGTATACATGTGATAAAAATTTAGTTCTTCTCTGAAAAAAGCAAACAGATCTAGATTGCCAACTTTAAAGGTTTTTATAAAAACCTTCTTAAGAAGGGCAATGAGAAGTCTAGAGCAAAAGTGGAATAAATCCTTCTACATAGGTACTATTCTTGATCAAGAACATTATGTGTGCAAAGACCCAATTTGCAATTATCAAGCCTCAATCTATTGTGGAACATTGGTTAACTAGTGCCAATTATTTAGTTCAATGTGAATTGTCTAATGATACATGGCTAGGAATTTGCATTGATGTATAAAGGGTTCATCATCATCTAGTTCAAGTTCTTTGATTTTTGGAAGTTGTGTGTTTTTTTGAGGTCGATACATGGGGCCAATGAATTCATTTACAAAAATTTTGGACCACATCATCAATTTTATGATAATCAATGACATGAGTGTGTACCCAATTTTATAGAATCAATACACAACCATTATTGTAGTTGAAGTTGGGTGTTAATGGGACATAGAGTGGGGTTGTGTAGGATTTGTGAAATTATTTTTATTTTTGATTAATTTAACACTTTTAAAGTTATAACATTTGTAGTTAGGTTAATGGATTAAGAATAGATCTAAAAAGTAGATGATTCTTTTGTTGGGTGTTTTTCATTTATTAGTTTTTGGGTGAGTGGATGAATAAAAAAAGATAGATGAATACATTTTCGTAAGTTCATTTTCTTTGTATTTTTTTCAAGTCTTGGGATGATTAAATATGTGCCCATGCTTTTAAGAAAGGGTATTATTAGCTCAAGCAAAAAATGGTGACAAATAGTTTTAAAGATATAATTTTTATGTAACCAATTATGAGATGCTACTACATACACCTAGAAGAAATAACAATATTTGGTTTAAAGGAGGGAGCGAAAGGGGGATTTCTTTTTTATTGCCTCCAAGGTAGAGATATTGGGATGTATTCAACTAAGGGCCAAAGTTTGTGTCCCTACATTCTAGGGTCATGTGACGTCTCCTGGGGTTTTGTGGAGTCCACTATATAAATATTTTCCACATAATTGAAGGATCCACTTGGGCTTCACTATGCACACTATGTGTTTCCAATTTAGGATGTTGAATATTTAGTGGAGTTAGGCCTAAGAGGCCAAAACCAAAGCACCATGTGATATGCATTTTGGATATCATTGATTTTTTCTTGGTTTTGGGCAGAGTTTAAAGGTAGACCGATTACTTACCAAACAAGGCTCTGCCATGAGAGGCTCTATCTTTTATAAAAAAAAGAAAATGATTTGGAGATAATATCGGTTTAATATGATATGTTTTTATGATATGATCGTTATAATATTTCAATTATTAGTTTTAAAGTAAAATTTTTACTAGTTTTAGCCAAAGGTTTTTTTTTTTTTCAAATTTGTGAAGTAGGTGGGTTGGTGATCTCCCACATTAGGATTTAGCCAAATTTGGTGAGAGGTGACAAAAAGAAATAAAAAAGTTTGGGCTTTCCCCCTATAAAATGGTGACTTGTTGGAGCCTATTGCGTAAATATGGCAACTTCAAACCTTTTTATCTTGATGATGCGGCGGTCCCTGGGACTTATAAAATCCTATTGGACTTTTTGGATTTTTTGTATTTTTGTCACATTTTGTTACATGCTGACAATTGCATATTTTGGCATCACTTTTCATCTTTATCATATTTTTGTATCTCAATATGTCATTTCCAGTGGTATTTCTTTCCAATTATTTTTTAATTTTGGCATATCATTCCAGCTTTTCCCACATGTTTTTCTCATATTTTGCCATCTCTTTCCATCTCTCCCATATGACCACGTCATGACATGTTTTGTTTTTTTTAATAAAAATCAAAAAATTAAAATGACATTAGATGAATGGAGATAATATTGGTTTATTACTATAAATTGGAGGTGTGTCTAGTAGTTTGAATGCCATATAAATTGGTTTGTGAAAATCTAACCAATGTGTTTTTGAAACACCTAATTTGGATTCATTCCCTTGGACATTTGACTATATATGGTCTAATTGCAATCTAGCTTTTGTTGTGATATTTTTGAATTGAGATTTTAATTTAATTTATTCATAAAGTCTATTAATTGTTGTTTATTTTTCTTATGATTATTAACATTTAAAATGTCGATATTAAAATCTCCCAATACAATGAGTGGGCAATCATTTGGAGACTTTTGAATCAATACTTCTAATGTGTTGAGGAACATAGAAATAAAAGAAAAATGACTTTTATAAACACGTATTATATGAATCATTTTTCAAGTTCTTATGTTAAATGTAACTAATATATATTCTGATCCATTACACGTTGTGTAGTACGAATCTAAAAGCATTTTTGCATTGTACATCATTATCAAACCATGACCATCATAAATTGAAATGTATGAATATTTTGATGTAATTATGAAATTATGTACATCATTTGATGATTGTATTCTCGTTTTCAAAATGCAAAAAAATGTGATGCTTGTAGGTTGGGGTTATGACTTATATCTTGGTAATGTTGCTTTAAAGAATTTGGGTGAAAACATGGTAAAGTATACAATTCAATTACCTTAGTAGTCTACTTGTCAAGCTAACAAGAAGTAGGACTAAAACCCATCATAAAATTATTATACATTTAATATTTTTACTTAAATGATGAAAAAAAAGATACTTCTTCACTATTATGAATTTATTTTTAAATTTTACATTGTAAAAATAGGTTTCAAGTAGGCTTTTCTAAATGTAAGTAGTTTTTGAAACCTACCTTTTACAATTTAACATTTGTTTCAAGTGTCTGTCAAGTATGTTCTACCAAAGATAACATAAAATTTATTTACTTTCCTTCCTTTGAATATACAATGATCTTTATGTTATAACTTCACACAAATCTATTTCATTAAAAGTAGTTTAAAAACAATTTTGACACTAGAAACACAATTTGAAAATAAATTTTTATGACATATTTTGAGATTTTAAGAAATATACAACTTAGCATAATAGTATCAATTTTAAAAAAATAAAATTAATGTTTTTTGAAAGATGTATTAAAAATATTCTAAGAATATTCTTAAAAAAACAATGAAAATGCAGTGGTCTAATGGGGCACGGGTGGCTTTTTATAGCATGGTTGGACCCATGATAGAAGTTTTTTAATTGAGGAACAAAAGTTGTCCAATTTGCAAAATTTTTTAATCTATTAATTTCTTCAACTACATGTTGATCAATATGAAAGTTTTGATGGAATGGAGTTAACAAGTCTAATCCTTCTTTTGTTTGAATGTGAGAAAAAACAATATATGATAATCCATGTTTTCTTACATTAGTAGGATCAAAAGCTAATTCATTTAACAATAAACCCAATGGTTGATGAATGGTTGTTGTTGTTGTTAATTGAATTGGAAATTGGATTTTTGTTATACTATGAGATTGATTTTTTGCCAATTCTTATGTTTTTGATAATTGGTCAATTGGTGTCCAATTTGGTTGAATATTGTTTGTATAAAGGTGAATAGACTTTTTTCTATCTAACATTACTATTTTTGGATTTGGCAACAATATCCAAATTATGGTTTTGTTATGATAAGATGTGATGTTTTGAATACACCATTAGTTCCATTAACAAGGCCATCATATGTTGCATAATTTCTAGCACACAATTCAACTACCATATCTTGTTTAATACGAATTATAGTATGTAAGCACGCAATTCTATTTAGATCATTTGGAAGTTTATATGATGATGGGCATGAATGATGGTGAATATTTGTAGCTTCAAAATTGAATGTCGGGCTAATTTTGTTGTTAAACACAAATTTATTATGGTTTTGCACTAAATATTTGTATAAATAGATGTGGTGTGGTTAAAATATTTGGTATTTCTTGACAACAATTTGAATTAATATATTGAATGTCTTTTAAAGTTTGTGTGCAAGTGTGAAATTGTTTAAAGTTTTTATAAATTCTATATTAGTTTGTTGCATAACTAAAGTTAATTCATAACATTTTAAACATTGTTTTTCCAAAAGTTTGGTGCTAATGAATTTATACTATCATTAAGGGAATAAAAAATCCAACAATCTTTAATAGGAAGTGTTTGATAAAAAGTCACATGACATGATGACATCTAGAACATTAAAAAATTTGTTTTGAATAAGTTTTATTGCTTTTAATCGGTAGTATATACATTAAACATTTTAGCACCTACAAGAGATATTTCATGTATTATAGCTAGTTGTAAATGTTCATATCAACATGTGAGTCTATTTAAAGAATTTGATGGTAAATTTGATAGGTTTGTTAATGTTTGTTGAATAGGTATGTTCAATTTTGAATGTATTGTTTGACCATCAATATTAAATGCAACTTTACATGTAGATGCCATAAATAATTCTTTAATTTGTGTTAGGTTTGATAATAAATTTTTATTATATATTTGTAATAATACTTGAATTATTAGTTTTAAAGTAAAAGTTTTACTAGTTCAAGCACCTCTTGTCAAAAATATATGTATTGGAATATTATGATACATTTTTTCTATAGATGATATCATCAAATATTAATATTTTTTCTTCATTTAATTGCCTAAGCATATTTCAATATTTTGATTCATCCATTATCATCGAACTTGATGATATTGTGAAACCATCATCTTCAAAATTTTATGTTTTATGATAAAATGTATTGCATGATTGAATGATGAAATCATTTTTCAAATCATATTTTTCAATATTTAATGTATTTGTGATGGGGATTAAAGGATGTATGTCACCAATGTCATCATTCCATACGTTTTGTGGATGCGAGGAGTTTGATTTAAAATTCTTATCATCATTTTTTTCATTTGTATGTTTGTTTTGCATGTTATAATTAAATTTGGATCTAATTGTGGATATATTTTCTTTTACTTGACAATAGGCATCATGCCAAGTAACATGTGTTCCTAATAATGAACTATCAAATTTTTTAAATGATGAATATAAAAGAAGTTGTTCTCTTGACCAATTTTCTATATCTTTATGTTTATTATAATTTATAAACCTAATGATTTTTTTTTGTGACATTTTGATAATTTGTTATTTTTAATGTTGTAATAGGAAGCAAATTCTCATAATGTTAAAGATTCATAAATATTTTGTTGATTTAAATATTGATGCACATTATATGTTAGTGGAATTAGGTTCTAATTAATTTAGTAAGGATTGGGGCTTTAATACAAAAACATGTTCTTGGCATGGAGAAGAATTGATAAACTTAAATATTTGTGATGAATGATATAAAAGATTTGGAAGAATTAAATAAGCAGTAAGTTGGGCAGACATTTATTGAACATTGCTTAATTTTTGGATTCTTATGTTAACATTAGTTTTATCTAAAATGCATTTTTCTATTATTGAATGCAATTATGAGGTTACATATTTGTCAATTTTTGTCATGTATGATGGACAATATGATGCAGCTGAATATGGATCTAAAATAAATTGAATATCCATATTTGCAAACCATAAAGGAACAACATGTATGCTAAATGCATTGGTTTTAATATTTGATGGTGTTCATTTAAGAAAAATGTTTGGTTTCATTAATTTACTTTTCAAACTTAATATGTATGTTTCTTCATCAAGATGTAATAGATTTAAAAATTCAAAAAATGTAATGTTTTCATTAGTTTTAAAATCTTTTTAGCAAGAAACATTTGCAACAACAAGCAACAAAAGTTTTTGAATTTTTAAAAAACTTTAAAATTGATGAAAACATTACATTCAAAAACTTTTGTTGCTTGTTGCAAATGTTTTTTGCTAAAATGTAAGTTTTCTTTTAATTCAAGTGGTTTTAATATTGTTGTGTTACTCATGGGCATTGGGAGGTAATGGATACTAGAATCTACAAACAACATGATTTTTTTTCTTACATGTCCAAGTGTGTTAATAATGTTGTGCATTTTGTAATAAATTGGTAATAATGATACATCACATGAAATGTATTTATTGACAAAATTTTTAATTTTTCATTTGTATTAATTCCATATATTGGTGCATCTTTAATCCATAAAAAGGCCATGGTCATGCTCATTACCACAATTTTGAAATTCTATGACAAAAAAAAAATCACATACTTGTCCAAAAATAGATGGGCCTTTGTTTAATAATGTGTGAAAACATGATGTTTTATGATCATAGTATTTTGCACATGTTATAGGATCGTTGCATTTTAATTTTGTTATATGAACAGATTGGAGGTTTTCAATTTCTTTGAAAAATTTAGTTTTTTAACATGCAAGGTATGTAAGGCTTTTATGAGAGGATCCCATGATTTTTCTATAGATGTAAAAGTTACAAATAATGTTGGAGGGCCAACCTGTCTTATCATAGCAAATAATTTTTTTTGTAGACTTTCTAAATAATTTGGTGAAGTATGTAGCCTTTCTAAATCACAATATCTTAAGTATGATTTGAAAATCTTATCTAAATTTGGTTTATTTCATATTTCAAAAGCCTTTAATGATCTACCAATTAGTTTTCCTTTATGTATACATACACATCCAAAGCCTATTACTTTTTGGATAGAAACTTCAAGGACTTTAAAGAAAAGGTTAGAATTATTAGTTGAGAAATCTTTAGATTTGTGAAGCAATTGAATTCCCATTGTGCTATTTGTTGATATGATAAATTTTTATAAATAGTTAAGTCTTGTGGATGCCCATAAAATAATGTTGGAAAATCTAATTCTTTTGAATGATTATTTTAAACAAACCTAAAGGATAAAAATCTTGACTTGGAACAATAGAATATATAGTGTTTATGTAATCATTAATTTTTGAAGCATCTAAAAAGTTACATGTATCATGGAGTTTATTGGTGCACAAAATAGGCGGTCTTCATTTTCAGAATTAAAATCATCAAATGATGATATATTTTGGTCATTTGTTTGATTAAATAAGGTTGTGTGCATAGAAAACAAACTATTTCATTGAGGGTTTATGGTAACATTTAAATTTGAATATAATGGTGTTGAATTAAATCCTTTAGTGCCAACATGATTAAATTAAGATGTACATTTCTAGACATGTAAGGTGATTTGTATTCAAGTAATCAATTTTACAATACACCTATTGTTGCTTCATCAAATGGTAAACGTGGTAACATTACTTGCATTTGATTAATATTGGAAGGGACATTAATGATAATATTTTATATTTTATATTGACCATAACCATGAAGATTATATATTTGAACAAAAGCTAATCATGGAAAAATAAGTTGTTTTTCTAAATGTGTTAACTTTCTAATTGATGATATCATTTTATTTCTTGATATATTATATGGAACTTGATATTGGGGTCTTTTGCCTTTGTTGATATTATTTAAACAATTTGAACATACGTGTGTTGTTATTTTATGGTTTATCATTTCAATTTGTAAAAATGTGTTTATTTTTTGTGCTAATTTATTTGTAATAGTTTGAAGTTGTTTAAAAAAAAAACTCTTTCACAACAAAAACATGATGTTATTGGAACATCTTGAAAATTTTGCCGATATGTATTAACATGTTTTGATTCACATGTGTTTTCTTTTGAATTAATATGATCTTTAATATCATGTATTTGTTAAATTTTTTAAGAGTTGCATATTCCATTTTGGGTTAATGATTTTTGTATTTGGATTATTACAAACTTGTGAGATTTTACTATTTATGTACTTTACATGAGAAATAATTAGTGATTTTGTTTTTTTGATGTGTGGAAATTTATCTAGTATAATCATAGCTTTTGTAAAGAAATTTACATTAGAATGAAATTTTGTTATTTTTGAAATAGTTTCATTATAAGGTGTCCAATTGAAAATGAATCTTTTTCTTTTACGTCATATTTTTTTAGATTTGAAATTAGATAAATTTTTAGTTATTTGAACATCTTTAATTATTGGTGTCTTTTCAACTATTGGAACATCTTCACCTATTGGCATCCCTTTGATCATTGGAATATCATCAATAATTGAGACATTCTCAACCATTGGAATATTCTCAATCATTAATATATTTTCAATTATTGGTAAATCTTTAATTATTGAAAGATTATTTTCAGTTATATTAGAGATATTGGGATGTTATTGGACATGGACATTGGAATTGTTAAACTAATATAATAACAAAATTTTCCTTTAGTTGTTTTTTTCCCCTCATGTATTGAATATGATTATGTACTTGACTTTTAATAACATTGATATTACATGATGAATTAAATAATTGGACAATGCATTCTAAAGGTGCATTTGAATAAATTTCCAACAGTTTTATCAAAACACAATCTAAGTCATCATTCCAATGAAAATGTATTTTTTGCAAGTGTTTGCACTTGTTTAATTGGTTTTGAGAGCATTGGGTAGTCATCCAAATTTATAAATGATTTAAAAATTTGTGTTTCAAATTGCAATTGAATATTTTTAACATCACATGTATATTCAATTGGTTCAAAATATTGATTACTATAAGCAATGTGTAAAGTGTCCATTTGGTAATCTAATCCACACTTACACAATTCTATTTGAATTTTTATTCCAAACATAGATTGGTCATTGTAAATATTCTACTATCCAAAAAATTGTTGTAAAATCCCCCCAATAAGCCATTAATGGTAGCACTTTGGGACATTTTTTCAATGTATCGGTATTCATTGGAAACTTCATCATGATGTAAATCATATAGAAAACTTGGGTTCAATTCCCTAAGACAACATTTTTATGTTTTTTTGTGTATTTAATGTCAAACATTAAATATTGCATACTATTTTCTTTTATTTGAAGGGATGTTAATGAAGACTTCAATAAATAAAATATGAAATCAAATAGACAATTACCAACATCATATTTATATGTTGAAACTAAACGAAAATTACTTGAAAACAAAACATCATTAAATGATTGCATGCTAACTATTTTTAATTATGATAAGATATTTTAGAATGTGGACAAGTCAATTGAGAAATCTTGACTGTTGAAATGGCAATTGAAATCAAGTCATTGTTTTTTAATCATCCAATTTTTATTTAATTATATATATATATATAATTTTTTTGCGCCAACAACTAAATTTAGGTTGACAGATTACGACCAAAGTGTGGATATGTCGACCAAAAAATCTTGGTTGTTAATATTGTGACCAAAATCAAGTTGCTATTTGTTTTTAAAACAATTTTGGTGCTTGTGATTGAATTTAGTTCGTGGGATTACAACCGGGGTGTCGACAAGTCGACCAAAAGATTTTGGCCGTTGAAATGGCAATTGAAATGATGTCGTTATTTTTTAACAATCCAAATTCTTTTTAGTTTTTTTTCTAGGTTTTTTTTTGTGTTGGCAAGATTTAGGTGACTAGATTACGATCAAGGTGTGGACAATTGAAATCACTTTTAAAATTAAATGAAAGATAAATTGAACATGAAAACAACACACCAAATTCAAGATGAAATTATTTCAAGTTTTTTTCATCACACAATTTTATAAATATTGTGATTTTGCACTAAGAATTGTGTATGTTGATATTTCGAAAATAGTGAAATGTTCAAAAATTATGGATCTTGATATTTTATAAATATTGAAAGGTTTAAAAAGAAAATTATGGATATTGATATTTTGTAGATATTGAAATGTTAAAAACAATTGTGGATATTGATATTTTGTGGATATTGAAATGTTTCAAATCATAAGCATCATTGGCATCTAAAATCAAAATTAGAAATGATTATGAAAATTCTAGAAAATTCAAAACTTAACTATTGGATTCCCAAAAAACTATGAAAATTCCAGAGAATTTTAAATTTAATTCTTGAAATTCTAAGTAACTATGAAAATTCCAGAGAATTCAAAACTTAGCATTTGGAATTTTAGACAATTATGAAAATTTTAGAGGATTCAAAACTTAACATTTAGAATTTGACAACTATGAAAATCCTAAAAAATTTAGAACTTAGCTCTTGGAATTTTAAATAACCATGAAAAATCCAAAAAACTCAAAAAATAGCTCTTAAAATTCCAAAACTGACACGCTCTCAAGCGCCTTGATAGACTCAAATGTAAGTCTAAGGTGAAAATAACGAAAGAGTAAGGAGTCGGGGCACGTTCCCTGGCTCGTAGCATTTCGGGGGTAAAAGCGACATGTTGGAGCTCTGGGATGGGGACTAGAAAGATTGATAAGCAACTCAATTACTCACACGGACTTGCACAAACCAAACAACAAGTTGGTTAGTGCATAGTTGGAGCACTTTTAATGCACGGACGAACCACGGGCAAACACGGATTCACAAGACTCACCACGGCCCAAACTTGGGGGAAGCCACCACCTTCCCCCTTATAGTATACTTTGTGCTTGGCCATGGGGCCAGCACCCAATTGGCATTTTGTTTTGGGACTCCCAAGTGGGAATCTTGAAATTCTCGAAATTAGGACTCCCACAACTTTGGAGGCCCATAATTTTGTGTGTAGACCTCTGGTTGAAGTGAGATCTAAAGCAAAATTGTAGCCCTTGTTGAGATCTTTCTAATGGTATGTGGCACACCAATTGCACATAAGGAAATCCGGGTGATTCTCGACTTTTAGTGGTTAGGAGTCAATTTGACAATTTGACTCTCGGCCGTTTCTTTGGCCATAACTTATGTTAAATATCCAAATGAATGATGCAAGTCCATTTTAAACATCTGCGTTCCAAGAGCTTTTCAATGATATAAATAACTTTTCAATCCAATGAATTTTGACCCTTGCAATCGCCTTTTGAAGATTCGAGAGCCCATTAGGACTCTAATTCCCAAAGTGGGAGCTCATTTGGGAGTGTGGGGGTTCATTCCTTCACATTCTTTTGCACTCCCGGGAGCATGAAATGTGACTCTAGGGCTCATTCTTTGCTTGCATGTTCTCAAGCCCTTGCTTTGGTCGTGAGCCCAAGGTTAGGGTTGTGACAAAAACTAATTATTAAAATCACAACTTTGCCATTTTTGGATTAGGTTTATGAACATCAAAATCAAGAGTTTGTTTTGTTGATGTGGGCTCCACATCAATAGGAAAATCTGATGAAGATGGAAAAGAAGAGGCCAAATTAGATGGAAGTTCAATCTGCTCTTCAAAATTGACAAGTTGAAAAGGAGTCAACTGAAATTTACTTCATAAATTGGTCTTGATTAAAAACTAAACTTGTTTTGGATGTGGCTAAATAAGGAAATCAACTTTTAACATACCCACCACAATTTCCAACCATTTTCCTTCAATGGTAAAAAGAACATGATCTCCAGTTGTTGGCATAATTGAAGCTCATAAGAAATTAGCCTTCTTGATGGTTGTTTTCATGCCACACACATTACAATGCACATTGACATTTGTAATTGCAACAAAAATATCTGGCACATGACATTTTGCACAATTTTCATAAAGGAAAAGTTGTTAGATTAAATATAAATAACATTCTAACAACCTGAAAGCAAAAAAAAGTCATTAATCAACCAATGGTAAAAGAAATATACATTCTTCAAAATGAATTTTTAAAAATAGTAAAAATAAATTACTTCTTTCATAGGAGGTTGGTGGCTTGTTAATTTGGTGTGGAGTTGAAGCAATTGTGCTCACACTGTCATCAACCATTTTGGACAATATAGTATAAGGCTATTGCTTAAAGAAACCAATAATTATTGTGTTGTCACATTTTTCACCAACACCATAGCACATCGACCATAATTTTTGGCTTCAACCAATTGATTATATTCTATTTTAAATTGATTGCCAAGAACAAGAACATTTTGATTAAATTCATCTTCACCATCAACAATCATGAATTTTTTTTCATGCTTGCTCTTTCCATCTCTTATTACAGTAAACAATGACAATAATAGTAGCAATGGGAAACTTGGAATGGAATAACCTAGATTTAAATTCTTTGAAAAAATCAGAATGGAAAAACATTGGAATCAAAATAGGTTTAAATGTTGTAATGACAAAATTGTCGCAACCCTAGCTTTGGACTCACAACCAAGGCAAAAGGGTTGCAAGGTTGTGGGCCAAGAGGAAGGAAGCCTAGGAATTAAGGTAAAGGCATTGCAAGGGTGCGGGCCAAGAGGAAGCCGAGGAGTTACATCACATACTCCCGGGAATGTAAGAAAGTGTGAGGGAGTGTGAGGGAGTGAACACTCACACTCCCAAGGCAACTACCACTTTGGGAGATGGAGTCCCGATGGACTCGCAAAACTTCAGAGAGCAATTGCAGGGGTCAAAACCCAATGGCTTGTGACGTTTTTTATATCATTGGAAAGCTCTTGAAACGTAGATGTCTAAAATGCTCGCATTGCTCATTTGGACATCTGAAACACAAGTTATGGCCAAAAGAAGGGCCGGGAGTCAAATTGCCAATTTGACTCCCGACCACAAAAAGTCGGGAATCGAACCGATTTACTTAGCTGCAGGGGGCGTGCCACATATCGTTGGAAAGATTTTGACAAGAGCTACAACTTTGCTTCAGACCGCACCTCAATCGAAGGTCTGCTCGCAAAGTTATGGGGCCCCAAAGTCGCGGGAGTCCCAGCTGGTGGGATTTCGGGACTCCCATTCGGGAGTCCCGGGAAAAATAGCCATTTGGATGTATCCTCCGTGGAGAGCTGTAGAGTATACTATAAGGGGGAAGGTGGTGGCTTCCCCTAAGTCCGGGCCGTTGTGAGTCTTGTGTGTCCGTGTTGCCCATGGCTTGTCCTAGCACCAAGGGTGTTCCCACTATGCACTAACCACTTTGTGTGGGTTGTGTGCAGGCCCGTGTGAGTGAGTGAAGCTTGTCAACTCTTCCTAGTCCCATCCCGGAGCTCTAACACGCCCCTTTACCCCTCAAAGTGTTGTGAGCTAGGGAGCGCGCTCCGACTCCTCCTTCTTCCGCTTCCGCTGTGTTTCATTTGGACCCACCTTTGGGTCCTTTGAGGAGTTGGGAGTGCGTCAGGAATGGAATGACCTAGATTTAAATTCTTTGAAAAAATCAGAATGGAAAAACATTGGAATCAAAACAGGTTCAAATGTTGTAATGACAAAATAGTGGTGGATTCCACCACAAGAATAATTGGTATTTCCCTTTTTTCAAACCCCCTCTGAGACCTAACTTCAATTCCAAAATTCTCAACCTTGATATATAATCCTTTTTGGAGCACATTTTCATGCATTTGAATGTGGGGGGATTTAACTCACAAGGTGATCATAGTCAAGCCTACTTGATTTAGTAATTCACAATAGAGGTAAGCATAACCCGGATCATCCATGGTTCTTTTGGTTATGTGATCAAATGTGCTAGATTAATTCAGCACTAGCCCCTCAAAAGCCACATCAAGAAAACTCATCCAAATCATCAACACCAACAACTTTTCTACCTTGTTGGGCAACAATAGTAGATGACAACATTGTAAAAGATGAAAATTTAGAAGAATTTACCTCATGTTGTAAGATATAAACACCTACACATGAACTGCACATCACTCGTAGGAAAACCACTCGTTGACCACTCAAGGTGAAGATGAAGCAAAAAGAGAAAGTGAAAGAATACAAAGAATAATATATAGAGATGAAAATTTATTATGTTACAAGGTGAAGTCAAAGATAGAAAATGGAATGTTTATGCCCAAGAAATTGTATAGAATCAAAGTTTTTAATGGGTTGTAAAAAAGATGAGTAGATTAATTAATCACCATCTCTAGGGCTAAGATTGTTTAGTCGACTTGTCAACACCATTGTTGTAATTCAAACTCGGTCGCAAACACCCAAAAAAGAACTAAAACAAAATCTAAACCTTTAAAAAATATTGACTTGATTTCAGTTGTCATCTCAATGGTCGAGATCTTTTGGTTAACTTGTCCACAACCCAATCGTAGTCCCATGACCTAAATTCAATCACCATTGAAAAAGAAAACTAAAATAAAATATTTAGACTACTAAAAATAACAACTTGATTTTGTCACCATTTCAATAGCCAAGATTTTTTAGTCAACTTGTCCATAGCCTAGTTGTAGTCCCACGACCTAAATTCAGTTGCCAATGAAAAAAATTGAAATAAAATATTTGGACCGTTCAAAATAGTGGCCTAATTTCAGTCACCATCTTGATAGCTATATTTTTTTGTTCAACTTGTCCACAGCCTGGTCGTAGTTTTGTAGTTTCGTGATTTAAATTTGGTTGTTAATGATGAATGTTTATAGAATTATAAATTATCTTGGTGCAGAATTTGTCTTACTTCCTTCAATCATGGGAAGGGTTCCAAAATCCCATTCCATTCATGTCCAAAACCCCACCAAGTCCCCTTTTTCAAACAAGGACTTGGTGTGGAGGTCTGGGATACGCCATGGAAGGCAAAATAAAATGACCATTCAATTTGCTTATGTTCCATACGCTCGCATCTCGGAATTCTCGGAAGGTGAACGAGGGGATATGAGCACCCATGTGGAATGGAATGTTTACAAAAACTTTCCAAACCAAACAGATGTCAAATAACCAACTATCAAAAACCACCTCGGGCATATGTGGTAAACATTTATGGCATTAACCTTTTTTATTTCTTTAATTCATATACCAAGATGTAATCATTTACATTTTGAAAGTTTTTTGGTTTAGGTATC
>Ga0209611_10001259_pt1 | contig 42549 bp, 34 predicted proteins | sample S1TSphgellanicum_3_FD_187693 | JGI IMG/M metagenome (GOLD analysis project Ga0209611, IMG submission 187693) | Host-associated microbial communities from peat moss isolated from Minnesota, USA - S1T2_Fc - Sphagnum magellanicum MG (SPAdes) (version 2) | ecosystem: Host-associated > Plants > Peat... | reverse complement strand
AAAAAAAACATAAAAAAAAAAAAAAAAAAAAAAAAAAAAAAAACAAAACATGAAAAAAAAAAAAAAAAAAAAAAGTTTAAAATTTTATTTGCCATAAAAAATAAGGTCCTTGTGGCCCATTATTTCCATGTTATATTCTTGAAGAACAAGTGTTTCCCCCATTTGGGCATTTGCAATGCCCTAGCCCATTCTGTTGGATAAGAATTTTCTTAAATTCGGGAAATCAACAATGAGTTTGTCCATAATAAGATGGAGTTAATTCTAACCAATAAGAATAATGGTAAGCCATATTTTGTTAAAAGCTTTCCATTTAGTCTTAAAATGGAAAAATAATAGATGTGGCCCATGTTTGTCAATAGGCCATCTAGTAAGGTGACGATGAGCAAGTTCTTTGCATGTTTCAATTACATTATAAAAATGGTAATCAATGGCATGTCGATGTCAATATGTAAAACAACAAACAATGTTTATCGTCTAGTTCTTGGAAATCCCTTAACCTCATAAAAACACCAATTTAGGTAAATATATCAAATTGAAATCATAAAAATTCGTAACATGAAGTTCAAAGCACCTTCTTATGAAAAAAATTTGCATAAACTAATATCCAATTTTCAAATTCAATCTAGATGGAAAGGTTGGTTAACACATTGCTTATGTTAGCATTTTGCATTCCTCTTCAATAGATAATGCATTCAATTTCTTGATGGACTTGTTAAGACTAATTTTTGAGGATGGAATAGTTATTTTATCATTGGTAATATTCACATGATGATACCTCGCATCCATGAATATATTACAAGGAATTATAAGTGTTTTACCTAATTCCACAATATGTTGTTACTTTTGCTTTATAATCTTTCCAATACCTTGTATTAACAATTGAATGTTGCAAAATAATAATAATAATACAAACAACATAAGAAAAAATTTTATTTTCATGTTGTTTGTATTATTACAATGTTGTTTGTAAAGAAAAATTTTATAATAAGAAATTTTTAAATTTTCATGTTGTTTGTATTAGCACAAAACAAAAAAAATTGTTACAAAACAAAAAAAATCAATAAAAAATAAAAACAAACACTACAAAGGCACAAAAAAATAAGAAAAAAAAATGAAAAAAATGTAGGGTTTCAAGTTTGGGCACAAAAAATCATAAGTACAAAGCAAAAACACATTGATTTTGTACAATCTACTTTAAATTTTTAAAATTTGTGAAAAGAAAAAAGTAGAGAGAAAAAATAATAAGACCTTTTTAGATTTTTTTTAGACAAAACATTGTTGCAAAGGCAAAGAAACGATAAAAAAGAATACAAGAGCCCAAGTGAAGTTTCTAGATACATCTAGGGTTTAAATTTTGGGATGATGTAAAAAAACCTAACATATTTGCAAAAAAAATAGCAATATGGATTTAAAAAAATGGGATAGAACATACTTTGTTGGAGGATATAAGTTGCAATTTTTTTTGCAACTTGCAAAACAAAAGCGGACAATATATCCATCAAATCTTTAATAGAATATTCATCTTAAAAAAAATCAGCAATGTATTTCTTCCTATCAAAACCATCTAGAAGACTTTCCATTCAATGAAATAATTCTTCACCCAAAGCTCAACATGTTTGCCAACTTTTTGACCTCTTTTATTTACATTTTCCATCTCCTTATCATTAATTTTAAAAATAAAAACATTAATAGAATTTTTTTTTAACAAGAGACTTAGAGTTTGTCCCCTCACCAACTTCAAATCAAAAAACAAGGAGGAAAATGACAATTAGATGGAAAAGAAACAACATAGGTAAAAGAATAAAACAATCAAATATTGGTATAAAATAAATAATTTCATGGTTGGGATCACAACATAATCAATCAAATGAACATGGACATCATAAAAATCAAAATTAATAAGGCTCGGAGAAATATAAAGGCTAAAAAAATGCTCAAACAAATTGAGATATGTTTTACAAGGATGCATATCAGTAGAATTAAAAGGACACTTATAAGTTTAAGAAATTAATATTTTGAATTCATGAGTCCTACCAACATAATGTACATCAATTTCAAACGCATCAATGGACCACAAAAAATCAGTATCCTTAAAAGAAGAACCAAAAAAATCAATATTAGTAAATTGATAGGGCATACTATTTGATATAAGCATAACCTCTTTCAAATTTTCAAAAACAACATTTGTAGAACCAAGAATACAATTTTGTTTCATAGCTCCTACATCACTAGCAGTAGACATTGCAAAAAACACAATTGACACAAGAAAACAAGACAAATAAATAAAAGAAGGGAATTTTTTTTCAAAAAATTAAGAACAAGAGTTTTATAGTTGTAACCACACAAAGAAGAAGGTGAAGCATTCGTCCTTTGTGCACATAGGAAAAACTATGTTGGAAGTTGAAGATGTGAAACAAAAGGACATTGCTAATGTTTGTGTGGTTGTAATCACAAAACAAAAAAACTCATAAACATCACACAAAGAAACAATTTAGAAAAATGCAAACACATAGGTGATAAATAAAAGATTAATAAAAGGTCAAAAAAAGAAACAATTATGAGGCATGAATAGTGGTGATGTAGGAATAACTATAATGTAAAAACAATTGCAATGCAAGAGCAACCATCGAAATATTACAATTTGAACTAAAAATATAGTAACATGCAACATTAATGTAACAAATGAAGCAAACAAATGAACATTAAACTCAAAAGAAAAACACAAATGAAAAGCAAAAGGAAAAAAAAGAAGTAGACGACACACTAGATGACCCAAAAGTAAAATAAAATGTTAGTTCAACATTGAGATTCAATAAGAGTTGCAAGACTATGACATAGCAATGGATTAACATGCATAACACTAAAACACAACAATAGGCATAATATTAGAACATAAAAATAGATGTAACACTGAGATGCAATAACAAGTTTAACATTGAAACACAACAACATGCAGATCACCAAGATGTAGGAAGATGTGTAGGCACTAATGTAGAAAGAGATGTAACATTGAAATGTACTTAAAGAAAATGCAACATAAGAAAACGGAGCAATAATGCACAAAACAAAAGAGAAGCAAGCGAATGGGGGTGCCAACAATAAGGTGTAAAAAAGGAAACACAACAACAACAATGTGCAAAGTGAAAAAGCAACAAACGAATGAACGTGTCATATTCAAAACCAAGAAGTGTGATAAACACAACACCCATAATGATGACCAATGTTGAAATATGTTGGCACAAAAGCGTGGAATGTTGTGCAAACCTCCTAGGATTTGTTTTGAAAAAAAGTTGTAAAAAAAACAATAAGGGGAAAAAATCACAAAACTTTATATAGGGGAAGGATGGATCTATGAATAGACTCTTCTAGATTTGAGATCTCGACTTGAGGGTCAAGCATGAGGTTGAAGGTACAACTCAAAAATCCAAAAGGGGTCTATTCATAGGCCTTTTTCCTGTACTTAATTAACACTAGTGTGGCATGTGCTGTTGGCCCCAAGTGTTACCACGTCCTCAACTGATTTTTCCTTTTCCCAAACCTGGTTTTTTGGAATTTATTTTGAATTTTCAACCGCAAAAATCATTTAAAAATCAATATTTCCCACATTCTGAATCCAAATATTACCAAATAAATTCCACTAAATCCCGCTCATCAAGATCTTTCCAACAGCATCAAAGGCACATTCCAATTCCTCCAACATTTTCAGGTATGATTTAATTTAATTTTGAGTGAAGAAATCATTCAATATTCAAGAACTTTTGCACCGCAAGTCCAAACGCCATGAAACCAAGCCCATGCACTCCACCTAGTGGAGGGTGTCTTTGGCTTTCCAAAGACACCAAGAACACAATCTAAAGCATCCCAGTTTGGTGGATCTCATAACTACAAAACAAAACAAACTACCTTCCTTCATAGATAGATTAAATGGCTACTGTCCTATTTAGGCTATAGTAGTTTTACAAAAGTGTTGCTACAAGTGGCGATGTAGGAATGCTTAGGTCTAGTTAATTTAATTATTTTTATTCCAAATAAAGAAATCACGTTCACACTTGGGGGAGTTTCAAACAAGAGCGGTGTTCACGAAACCCTAATTCTGCCCGCGGGGGGCCGAATTGCTGCTGTCGTCCGTTAGAACTTCAGTCGCTTGCAGCAGCAGCAGCAGAGCCATTGCGCAACGCTTTCCGGGCCGTTTTTGGGGTCGCCGAGACGACGATTTGCCGCCCAAGGCAGCCTGCATTTCACGCACATCATTAGGTCTAGAACTCTAGAAGCTAAGCATTCAAATTTTGCGGTTTCTTGATCGGTAGTTTTGCTAGAAAGTTTAGAGGATTTGAGGGACCAAAAGAAAGCCGGAGAAATGAGTCGCAGAGCAGGAGGACGCCTTTTGAATAGTTCTCTGGAGAATTCTTGTCGTGGTCGTGGTCGTGCTGGTGATGGCGGCGGCGGCGGCGTTGAGGAGAGACGGTAACAAAAAGGAAGAAGTGTAGTTTCTGGTTGTTGCAGAATTGATGGCTTCATCATCGGGTTTGGTTCGAGCATGAGAAGGGAAGAAGAAGAAGAAGAAGAAGAAGAAGAAGAAGAAATGATGCACAATCGAGAACTGGAAGGAAAATGCTGAGTTGATTTGAGAGAAGGAGAGTAATAGTAATTTGCTGTGGAGAGAGATTTTCGCAAAGTTCGGGGAAGTTTTTTTTTTGGGTCCTGAGGTTGTGAAGAAAGGAGGAGGACGGGGGGGAAGGGAAATCATGGCTTTTGAAGACGCTTTAGTAAGTAGTATGCATGATCAAGCATTGCGGCAGCGGTTGCTGCAAATGATCATGAACACGCACTTGCCAGATGACAAGCAGCTTCCCAGAGCGCCTGCGCAGTTGTCGCTGGCTGTTGCATCCATACGACAACACCATTTGCTTTGTGAGAGCTTGCCTGTTGCAGGCGGAGCGGGAGCAGCGGGGTCAGCAGGGGGACATTTCCTGCAAGGGGGGAATAAGAAAGCCTCGGATGCCAGTAAAGCGGCAATCGATGCTTGGATGGAGCGCCTTCTTAACCTTCTCTCCAGCACTGTGGTACATAACCCTATGCATCATCATCATCATCATCTTCTTCTTCTTCATGATCTTCATCATCGTCATCACTGCTTAATCCTGCAGAGTCTGTTTCTAGCATTTGGTGTGTGATTTCATTGGGTTGGATCGTACACATTCAAAATCCGCTGCCGAAGAATACATGTTCTGTTTCATTTGTTTGATGAAGGTGGCTAGCTTTGCATTGCACTTCTTTTAGAACTTTATCATAAATTTCAGTTTTTTACAATTTCTGTTTCAGGCAGAGAATCGGTGGGCGGGAGTGTGTTTGCTGGGTGTAACATGCCAAGAATGCACACGCCAGCGATTCTTGGAGTCTTACAGTTTGTGGTTTTCCAAGCTCCTTCTGCCACTCAAGGTAAAAGCATTTGATCTACCGTACTCTCTTTGCTAATCTCCTGGATAATGCCATAATCATTCTTTTATCTATACTTTAACATGCAATGGATTTGGTGGGGATGTGAATTGTGTGTTTGCAAATGCTCAAATTGAACAATGCTGGTGGGTTGGGTGCTTGGTGTCTGCAGCAACCAACAGATCCCATATTTGTGAGGGCAACTGCTTGTGCTTCCCTTACTGATCTCCTTGTCAGGTAAGCAATTCTCATTTATCCAATCCTGACAGTATTTTCAAGGGGTGATCAAACCTAGCAGTTATTCTGCATGTGTTGAAGACACCCATGATTCTATTTTATTCACATGCGAGAACTGAAGCCTAATTTTTGGTCTTGTCAGTATTGTGGTTGTAATCATGAACAATGATGAAAGTAACACCTTTTCAAAGCTTTTCCTTTGGTGGGTTAACCTACAATGTTTGGCTTGCAGACTTGGGGGTCTAATAGAGTATGTTGGGGTGCGGCGTGATGGTGCGAATCTGATAAGCAAGCTTGTGCAGCCCCTTCTACAAATCCTTGGGGACAAAGACTCAAGTGGCATATGGGTTCGCACCTAGCAGAATTTTTGGTTTTAAACAGTCTGATGACAGGGCAGTGTTCACATGAAAGGGTGATCTGATTGGTTTTTGGTGAAATTTTGTTGATGTGCAGAATGAAGCTATGGACCTGCTTTGTGTTTTGCTACGCTACTTCCCAGCCTGTCTTCGCCAGCAATCTGGCAATGTGAGTTACCTCCTTTTTAAAACTTACCTCAGTGTTTACCCTGCCATAGCCAGTTGTATGCTTGGGAATGAAATCCTTTTCTTTCCACTCTTTCAACTCTGTTGTTATTGGGTACATCTGTAGGCAGCTAAGAGAAAGCAGCGAGAATGTCTATCTTGCACCCAGGGAGCATTGACCGTGTTGTTAAGCAACTAGTAGTGGAAAATGCATCGCAGGTGGAGACATTGCTTGTAGCACGGATGATGGATGCAGAGTGCCATGCATCTCTTTCACAGGTATTTCATTGGTCACTCCTGTTGCTTATTGTGTACCGACAGTAGCAATTTTCTAGGTTTGTACAGTGCTGGCAACTTTTTGCCATTGTCTTGGGCATCCATAGCTGGAAGACATGATAATAAAGGTATTTTTTCCATAAAGGTTACCTAGGGGGAATATGCCTTATTTACAGGATGAAACACCTGGAGATGATATGGTATTAAGTGCCTTGGGTGTACCTTCTCAAATGAATAGCTTTAGAATATGTTTTCTGAGTTAATAGAGGGTCTCCAAATTTTGTAAGGTTATTGGTCTTGATGCAGAAATGTGCAAAGGCTCTCTCACTTCTTCCCAAGGCACATGGAGATGCTGGCACTTGGAGTGCCTTGTTGCGCCGTATTCTCATTGCAATAAATGCCGAGCTTGATTTTGCATTTTTGGGCATGGAAGATGGTGTGTTCAACTTCCTTTATGGATGCCTGCAGAGTGCATCTTCTGTTGTCCCCTGTCTTGGCAGCATTATCCTCCATTCAAGCATCTTTTTGGAAACCATAATTTGAAGCAGTGTGTGTTTTCTATTTGTTCAGGAAGACCTCATGTACAGCTCACTCAACAAAAAGTATCACAGTATTCCAGCCTTGTGAGACAGAGAAGCTTCCTGATGACAATTACATAGGCATTTTGTGTTGCAGCTGGGACAGCGGAGGATGCAGTGGCAGCCTTGTTGCCAAAGGGGCAGGATCCACCTTGGCCACTGGGGGGTCGAACTGTGCCAGCTCATGCGTCCATCCAATCCAGCAAGATTTTGTGGCAGCAGTTTATCCTGTTTGTGTCCTCTCTTCTGCAATGCTGCTACAACTTGCTGACTAGCCCATTCCCTGTACCCGTAAGCTATTCCCTGAACTCCACTATTTTCTTAAAATTCCATGTGCTTATGACAACATTTGGATTTTGTAATGGTTAGAAGATGTAGTAAACAAAGTGTTGCCTCCTACAGTCAAGGTGGTTGTTTGTGGTCATGTAGGTACCAGCTCCAATTGGGCCATTGCTGGCTCTTTGCATGCGGATACTTCGAGTGGGGGATTCTCAAGTGTCTGCAGCATCACCACTGGGACCTAATGTGATGACTGCACATCAAGCCTCTCTTTGCTCTGAGCTTCCAGTGTTGCATCTCAGTGCTCTTAACCTTCTAGCTGCAACCTTGCGTGGTGTGCGCAGGTACTCTTATCTCCTCTGTTGAATTTTTGGAAGAGGACTGTAGCTTTAATCTGTTGAATACATGGGATGCTCGAAGAATTTGTTGGGAAATTGCTCCTGGCATCTGAGCAAGTAGAACTTGCATGCTGTTTATCAATTTCTTGTTAAGAACATTGTTCTGAGCTCAAGATAATTGTGGGGGGGGTGACTGAATATAGCCAGTTGCTACCACGAGCTGCAGACCTGGTGCGCTTTGTAACTGACTACTTTCGTCGCTGTGGAGGGCTTGCTCCAATTCTCCGTATCAAGCTATATTCCATCACTTGTCATCTTTTTGTTGCAATGGGTGCAGGTTTGTTGGCAGGATCCTTGCAATCTCTGTCCACATCTCTTTCCAGTGTCTTGTCTGCATAGATTTAGTTTGACTCAATTTTTTGATGATACATTATATTTGGCAGTCAAAGCCTCTGCAATGGTATTGTGTATTCTAACCAAGGTTTTCAGTGTGCAAAAACAGGAATGGCATCAGCACTGGCACCAGCTGTTGTTGGGAATGCTCTTTCAGATTTGAAAGGAACTACATCAGGGGCCAATATATTGTCACCAAAGTTTTCTCGTGGTCCTCACATAAGCACTCCTGTTTGGGTGCCGGGTTCTTGGGCTGGTTCCCAATCAAGTAACCACCGGAAGCGTAAGGAAGCTGGTGGCATGCCAGCTAGTGAACATCCAGGAAATGGAATGGCAGAAGCTGCATCGAGTTGTGAAGGGTCAGCATCTGCTGCAGTCCAAATTGCAGCTCTTCAAGCTCTAGAAGCACTTCTAACCTCTGTAAGTAATGGCATCAAATCTAGCAGCTTGACCATACTGGAGGCATCTATTTAGATCTGGAGAATGGAGTGAGTACGGTGATTGTTGCTTCAGTACTATCCATGGTGCTGAATTTTGGCGGTAATGGCCCTGAAACTAATCCACCTGGGTTTGAGCTTACATCTGAGGTACACTGGCAAGGGAAACACTACAGTAGTCAAAGAATCATGCAAGAGACTAAGAGAGTAATGTTGTTCATTGCTGAAGGGTGGAGCTTTACTTCCAGACCGCTGGAGAACAGAGGTGGATGCAGTTTTAGCCAGTGTGGCTATGGCAGCTGCAACTGGCACCATCTCTGCCAGTACTTCTTTTGAAGAAGACTGTGGTTACCCAGAAGCTCTGTCTGGAGAATTTCAGGTGGCAGCTTATCAGGCATTGCTAGCATCTCTCCTCTCCCCATGTTGTCACCGACCCCCCTTCTTGGCCCAGGGCCTTTCCATCTTCCGTAATGGTAAGTGCCTGCTTGGAAGCCCTAAATTCATGTTATTTGCCTTTCCTCCTCCTGTGTTGCTTCTTTATGCTGAGAGCTCACTTCACCAAAATCAACTGTGCTAGTTACACATGTTCAGAAGTGTGGTGATTTTGCTTAGTTCTGGGATCATAATATATTTGGTGGTGGTTGAGTAAGCTTCAGCAGAGTGAGTTATATCACTGAAAGTGTGTTCGCAACCTTCACCCCCCTTAATCAAAATCTTGGTGGTTCTTGGCAGGTCGACAAGAAGCAGGAACACAGGTAGCAGCAGTGTGTGCACATGCTCTCCTGGCTCTTGAACCTCTCATCCATCCCCGTTGCTTACCACCAGCAGGTACTCCTGCAGCCATGGCAGCAGCGATGGCCACTGGCAGAGCAACAACAAGCAGCACTCTCCTTTCTCATTTGCAGAGACCCAATAAACCCACTAGTGGAGCTAATCCCCTTGCTCCTCGAACAGCTGTTACAGGTGTGAAGGTCGGAATCCCTTCCGCACCACCAGTGAAGGTTGGGCAGCTGCCAATGGACCCGTGGGCTGAGGTTGACACATGGCTTGGATATGGTGAAGATTTTGGTGAGGATGATGGTTTATTCTACTCAGAGAATGATAGTATCCTTGTAGAGGATGGAGGTCATGTTGGATCACTGACATTAGAGAAGGACTACAGCGACCAAAATGCAGGTCTCGGGTCATCTCCGCCATACACTTGTGTTGTTCCTTCTCCTGTTGACTCGTCTCCAAAGAGGGACATGTTGCAGGATTTTATTATGCCTTCAATTGTAAGAAATGAGAGAGAGGCTAGGCCTGTGATAGCCCCACTCGACGACCCATCAGCAATACTTGGAGTACAGAAGGATCTCATGCAGAGCGAGAGGGACACAGAAATGTGTCTTGATATGGAAGAAAAAGCCTTGACAAGTTCAGGTTTTGATGTAAGCATTTCTACTTATTTACCAGCAACTGGTGATGCATTCAGTTTCTCACATGCAGCAGCAGCAGATATGGGGTCAGATTCTGATTCAGACGGGCCCCTCCCTCCTATCATTGAAGGTGATCCAGAACCAGACTCAGATTGAAGCTTGATGAAGTGCCACTTTTAGTTCAAATTAGCATGAGTCTTATCCCGGCGGCTTTTGCTTGAAGACATTCACAGAAAGAGAGGAGTAGTCTTACTTAGTAGTGTTTTCCTTGGTCTACCCGCAACAGCCAAAACAACTTGATGCAACAGTGCTGGAACAGTGATGTTGGTGTAATTTGGCAAACCTTTTGAGGATTCTTTTAGTCTTTGCTGTTACCACACTGTCTAAAGGTTTGTTCTCTTTGATAATGTTATGGCTACTGATATAGCTAGCTCACACAGTTGCTTTTGATTTTTTGGGAACTATGAAAACAAATTTATAGTGCTGTAATTTGAACTTGTTCATGAATGTTTTGTCATCATGACCTGTTCTTGACTGGTCATCAGAAGTACCTTGCTTTGGTCTGTGAACTACACAAAACCTCAATACAAGTCAGGAAGTTGTAACAGCACATACACCTAGAGAAGCAGTAAAATAGCCAATACATGGTATGTGGGATGAGTACATGAGGTGAGATTCTCCAGCGGTGCTCAGTATGTGATCCAGCACAGTGCGAAAAATGGTGAAAATATGCCAGTTTGGCTCATGAAATTGGTCTTGGCTCAGCTCAGTATAATTGCACAGGTTGCGGTGGCAAAGTGAAATAAAAATAGTCTGACTGTGGTTCAGTGCTTCTGATTGGTCCATCATAATGATTGGTCCACGTGTTTTGCTATTAGTGATACACCACCTATTTGCTGTTCCTGTTTCAAATCTTTTGAGTCAAGTTACAAAAAAAGGGAACAAAAAAAGTAAACAACTAAACTCGGATGTGAAAATTATTTTTGCAAAGTCGCATACTGAGCACTGCTGGAGATGCTCTATGATGCCCAAATATGGGGTGTGGGTGAAGATGCTCTTAAGACAGGTAGCTTGAACTTCTCCATGTTTTGATGGGACCAGATGAGAACCAAATGAGGTTCTCAATTGTTCTTGCCCAACAGGACATCTCAATGAATGATCCAAACTCTTATCTTCCAGAAGGATGAGAAACAAGCAACTAGCATCCTAAAAAGAGTTCACTTGGAGCAATATATCTCCACAAACAAGCCTGCCTGCTACAGGGTTAAAATTCCAGGCAGGTGCTTTGACCAGCAATTATGCCTAATCAGAGAGTTTCACCTGGGAGCAATATATTCTCAGGTAGTTGTTATCTGGCATTATCCTCATCAGAACAAGCCTACCCACTACAGTCTTTGATATTGCAATTGCTCCCACAGAGGATTGGGGGACAACCATCTTAGCCCTCTAATCTGGCACCATTGTCCAAGTCTCAGATGCATTCAGCTACTCTAGGATCTGGTTTGGAATAAAGAAATTATCAAAGAGCTACACTATTTGAGCTGCAGTGTTGAGCTTCTCTGCCAATGTGAGTTGTGTGCGTGTCAAATTTGCCAGATACAGCACCAACAACACATCCTGCATTGTTTCACATGACACCACATGAAAGTGAAATCCCAATCAGACATCCCATCTTGTCACTGCCCCGTACCATATTACCCCTAGCCGCCCTTTTTCAACCAGTACTCAAGCATTGCTTGCAATCTCTGCTAGAGAATGACATTCTTCTTGCAGTTTCTGGATATGTGTTCCACAGACCAGATTGGCTGAAACAAAGCATGCATACAGCTTCTTTCAACCAAGTGGACCTGATTTATTTGGAATAAACCTAAAGCTTTCAACATGATCAGATGATACAATTGGATAATTGGAATTGAAAACCAATGAAATCAGTTAGCAGAGAACTGTAAAATGACAGAGGCAGAGGAGAAATATTGTTCAAACTCTATGATTTACAACGCAGGTAAGAAGTGTACCTGTACACTGTCATTGAAGAGTTTGTCAAATGCATCAGAATTCACCCTGGGCACTGATGCAATTGTGTCAGCCAAATACCTTCCAATTGCATTGTCTGGTGGCAACTGGCCCTCCTGCACACACAATAAACAATCCATTAGACCAGTCTCAACACAAGGAGTTCACTTGTTGGGAAACTTCCAGGCATAGCTTCATTACTGACCTGAGATTGATGCAAATTCAAAAATCCTGATTTGATCTAGTACAAATTAGGAGGTGAAGCTCATTGTCCGTGTATTTGGTCATTTTGAGCCATTTTGAAATATGAGCCACATAGACTCTAGGGTTCAACAAAAATGCTTGCTTTGGAGGTTGGGTGACAGAAGAACCTAATTCCAACAGTTGATCAAGGGAGTGAAAATCTGCCACCTTTACTGAAGACATCTCCCTATAGGATGGTGTACAACTTCAGGGTTAATGCACCACTTAACAGCCCATCCCTTCAGAAACTGGACAAAGAATTGAGTCAGCAGAGTGCTATGACTTCAGGTTGGACAAGGCAGAAAGAATGTGAGGTGAGATCATCTTCTCTTCAGGACTTACAATCACATTGTCAACATATCTGGAAATGGTGTCAATCATGTCTTGCAGCCTCTCTATTGTTCCCTCCAGTCCTTCCAAATCACTTGGCAGCTTGTCCACAACTGTTTTCTTCAGCACATCAACTGACATTGCCAAGCTCCCATGCTTCAGTAATGTGTCCACCAACAATGAACTAAACAAGAACCAAAAGAACCAGATGTTTGACTGACCTCTTAACAATCTGCACTAGACTAGTGACTATCATTGCTCTGTATTTGCACATCTTCCAGTCACACAGGTTTCATTCTAACAACTATCCCTCCCCTAGGAAGTAGCCACACCTCAACAATTCTTGGCCTAGTCAAGCAATTTCAAATAACCGCCTGCTCAGTAAAACCCTTTGAAATGAGGTTGCTAGCAATTACAGTTTATGAGACTCAAATAGTCTGATGCATGTCTGTGAGTGAAATTGTGAACAGGAGAAAGAAAACATACATCCTAATCGTTCCGCCTCAACCAAGCGCAAGTCAAGCTGAATCTCATGAAACTGAGCTGCAAGGGGTCGATCCCCAAGAGTAAGAGGGGTGGAGACATAAGCCTTGATATTGGCTTGGTCATCTGTGAAGGCTGTGTCTACGGTCAAATGAATTGGATTTGCGACTTCTCTGCCATAGAAGTCTTGGATCAGTGCATCACTTGCACTCACACCAGACCCTGTTGAGTACCTGCAGACTCATAATACCCCCTGAAATTGTCAAATCTTGTTGCAAATTTCAGTGGGTTCAGAGGAGTAACAGACCCTAGCACAAACCAATAATTCGGGAAAGGTCTGAACCCTTAGGAAAACAGAGATCCCACATGAGTTAACAACAGCAGGTCATCAGCCTTATTTGAAAAGGAAATCATGAATGCAATCACAAGTCAAGCAAAACCAAAACTTCTAATCCTACCATTCATCAGCTGCTCACAGGATCTCTGAAGAGCCAAAAGGGAAGGGGTACCAGCCAATGATGACTTCTTTTGCATTGACGCGCTGATGCAGTTCAAACATGGTGCGATGGTAGTCAATGTCCACTGCCACCTGCACATTTTCCATTATAGTGAACAAACTTCAAACATGATCTCAGGAACAATTGGTCTGTATCATAGGCTACTGACCTTCAGGCATGACTCAGTGTCAACTATGCACATTGGAACTTGGGGCTGCAGGAGATGGTACTATGCATCACATTTAATCTTCTACTTCATATATACACCACAATGTAGTTCCTGAATGCCTACCTTCTCTGCAAACCTTCCCAGAGAAATAAATATAGAAAGAAAAAAGTTCATAGATTCTCTGCAAAGACATCAAACCTAAAGGGATTGCAGAGAAGGTAGGTAATTTCAAACATGCCAGAAGCAAAACACTGAAAACTGCATTTCCAAGAAAACTCAAGCCAGAGGAGAAACCGAGAAAACCTAACAAAATTTAGCCCTCGTGCGAAAAACCTTACGTGAGGAGCAGCATCAGCTGCTATTTAGAACTCAGGTGGATAGAGAAAGAGCGAACAAAGCATAAGACTACAAATATACCTGATCCAGGGATTCGTTGTGAGGAACAGCGTACGAGTTTCGTATTTCAACGGTGCCATCAACAGAAAACGAGCCCAATAGTGTGCCGATGACACGCTCTTGCTGATCATTGCGTCGAATAAAAGAATCGCAGATGTTGAACAGCACAGTCGGGTGTAGCTTCCCCACTACCCCCGTTGGCCCCGAAGGCAAATGTAGCACTGTGCTCCCCATCGTCGCCATATCGGCCACAATACACACACACACACACACACACTCGCTCTCTCTCTCTCTCTCTCTCTCTCTCTCTCAAAAAGGAAATAACACTGCCCCTAATAGACCTATTTTGCACTAAAGGACTTCCCGAAAACCTAGTCCACTCAAATGGAACTGAAGAAGAAAGACAACAAGATTTTGATTCAGCGACAAAGGTCAAGGTATGGCTACAGACAACAATATGGCCATGACGCCAATCGAGAGGGACGACTGCCGAGCCTGTTTTAGGTTTGGAAATATTTCTAGGTTTGGAAAATGCAACTTTCGTCGACATCAACGTTCGTTCGTCACTATTCGTTTGGTGAGCACTTCAGACTTTTCACAACATGGGATGATAGGAGAAAGATTTCTTTAAGGAGAAAGACGTAAATGGATTTACTCCCGCATCACAATAGGTAGGAGTCAGGTGTCGGGAATGATGAGAATTCTCGAGATTCCTTGGTGCCAATGATGGGAACTTTTTGGCACCTCTGAGGGAGGGAGGACTCAGCTGGATTGATGGTTTACAAATGATTTGGAACTTTTTGGGAGCTGTGGGTGCCCATGATAGGAACGTTTGCCTCTAATTTTGAGGCCTCTCATGTAGCCTCAAAATGATAATGGAATTTGTGAATTTTGTGTAGGGTAATAATAATGTCCAAGGATCCAGGCATTCACAAAATAAGGGCCCACCTCTATTCCAAGTGTGTGCCAATCCAAGGCTGTTGCACATTTGGGCCCACACGATACGGCCCTTCTTTGAATTCCATGGTACTTCACTACTGTCTGAGGGTCCTGTCTGAGGATCTTGACGGAAAAGGCCCTCAGACAGCCGCATTACCAGAATTCGGCACTGCCTAGACCCACCTGAGGCAGACGCCTTATTCTGATAGGACCCTCCAAGGGCTGTACTTCGATCTCTAAACGATCTACGTAAGTAGAAAAGGACATAATATGTAGCTTTTCATGTGCGAAAATGGGAAACTTACAAACGGTCTTCAAACCCACCTGAAGACCTGCCAGAAATTTTGTACCATGTTCTGATTGCACCATAAAATCTGTCTTCTTCCCTCTTTCGCATTCTCACCCTATTGTGAACAATTGTTCTTCGAAAGTTCGATTGAGAATCTAAACAATCAACTAGAAAACTCAAAACTGTGTGGGTGCCACATTTAATGGAAAGAAAGCATATTGAGTTAGGGTAGCTCTCCACTCATAGCTATTTTGTATGCTACCAAAAAGATCATGAAAACAACCAGCTTCCAAACAGGTATAGCATAGCAACCAAAAACCTAGCAAAACACCAAAAACAAGACTTCACAAAAACCCAGCCTTCACAGTGAAAGTATGTGAAAGTGAGTGCAAAGTATAAAGCCGTTTGTGGATTTAGTGTGCTTGACAATAATATACAATTTCACTTAAGGTGGTGACATCAGTCCTCAAAAATCTGAAGCTTATGAAAATCTCACCTTTGACACCAGAGTGAGTGACATCAGGATGCCTCTCAGATTTTCTTCTCCGCAAGAAAGAAAATTAGCCCAAACTTCGATGAAACTATTGTTTGATCTACCGCGGAAAACTGTACTACAATGACTGCATTTGGTGGTTTTTATCTCATTACAATTGCTATGTCCAGTTCCACATGGATGAAGTCAGTCACTGAATTTTCTCCTCAGTGCGGCTTTTCTCTTATCTACACAGAGAAAAGTGCACAAAAAGAGCAAAATGGTTGTGCAAAGCATAATCACTTATCAGTGAGGCGAGGAAGCTTGCTGTTTGCTCCAAGAGTGTAGAGCATGTCATAGATGTCAGCTTCTGCATTACTAAAAGTGACTAGAGCTTGAAACACGTATGGTAGACCTGTTCGTAAGCTGTTCAGAGTATATGCACGAGTGTCAATATGTGCCTTCCTCTCTGCCTCCTGCTCCAATTCAAGTTTCCTCTTAGATGCTTCCATGCGCATTCGACGCTCTATAACATCTGCTCGCTCAGTCATCCCCTCTCTGACAATCAGACTAAGATTGTCTTCATTACTGTCACTATCACTTGAAGAGGTTGCAGGAGACCGAGGAGGATGAGGAGGTAATGGTAAAGATGGTGGTTCTCTCGTAGAGGCACTGAAAAGAGCAGTTTCTCGCTTTTCTAACTCCCTTGCAAAAGTCTCCACCCGTTTCTTGATCTTGAGCTCCTCCCACTGCAACCGCAACATCTCACGAACAACTGCAGAAAACCCAGCTATTGCTTCCAAAGCAACACGATCTGGTAACTGATCCAATGATGCCTGCCATTGTTGACATAGATCATAAATTGGGCTAGCACCAACACTCTGTAATGGGGAGCCAGGAGAACAGGATGGTGATCGCAATCCTGTCCTGTCCATGTTGTCTGGAAACTGCATGAGGCTTATCCGCAACCATCCTGTCAAATTCTTCATGTAGTCTCTTTGAGTACTCACCACTTTCTCCAGTGTCATTGTCCACCTAGAGGACCCCTTGATGATTAGTACAAGTCATGAGGGAAAGTTGTTTGTTGCCCAAACAACATTCTGGAAAAAACATTGAAGACAATCTGACGTGGTGAACATGTGAGACTTGTATTTACATATTACAAAGGGATGAACACTAGGAAAATGAAAGATTCTTCCTACTTGTTCAGAGCAGCTTCCAATTGAATAGTGGAGTGGCGGTGAAAGCTGGTTGTTGGCTCAGAGGCAGCTGAGTTACCAAGCCTCTTCAGGTCTTCCACAGCTTTCATCTGAGCTTGGTGAGTTAAGGCCATATCCTTCCACATAGCCATCATCCTGTATAACCAGAAATTACAAAGCAAGTCCCGAGTCAGAACCAAAGTCAACCATGCTTTATCCGATCATACTAGCAGAGGACAAACACATTTCAGCAAAAGTGGGTACATTACAGGTAAGAGCTCCCTGACCCTTCAAGTAAATCCAAGAGATGTGGATAGAGCTCATCATCTCTCAGCTGCTGAATTTCAGTTGCAGCACCATCTACAGCTTGGATAGATACCACCATCTGTGTCTGTAGCGTCTTAATGTGTGCCTGTGTTTTGTCAATGGCTACTTGATCTTCCCCCTTGGCATCCTGGTTTCTGTATAATAAATACTTTTTCTCCAACTCAGCTCTCAGATGTTCTGCTCCCTGTTTCTCAAACAAAGAATTCAGAAACTACAAAAGTTAGTTGACTCTCCAGTATAAAATCTGCACCTTCAGCAGTGAATCAAATACTGCAACATCTTTATGACCCAAAAACATCACAATAACTCTGTGGAAATAATGAAAGAAATGTGAAATACACACACACACACACACACATGTACAACTGCCATAACCATCTGCATACACATCCCTGGAGAGCTTCTGAAGACAAACCTTGACTTCCAGGTACAATTTCTTCTCCCAAGCATACAATCTCTCTAGTGTGGATGCATGACTGCCGGACATCCCACACCCCTCAGCCCAGGCAGTACTGCGGAAACTACCGAAGCTTCGCATGCTACTACCTATGCTGGCGGTCTCATCACTCAAATTGCTTGCATTGCTAGGATACCTCTGATGCCCAGGTGATCCAGATTTTCCTGACAGCTTCAGGAATGATATCCTTGCTGACTCTCCAACTCCTGCTCATTCCAGGAGTGATCAACAAAACTTAGAGAGGAAAAATAGAAAACATTTCTAGTAGAACAAAAAAGGTGAGAACACCCACAAGAGAAATATTAGGGTTGCAAACTGTTAATCACCACTCGACAACTCCACAAGGCTCCTCTCCTCACCTCGTAAGCTCTCCGAGAAGCTGGAGTGGTAGTGAACTTTCTTGGTCTCCAGTATGTGGGAAACCTTCTCAGCACTATCAGCAAGCTTCAAGAACAAGTCATCAACCTCCTTAAACACATCAAGCACATCTCGACCTCCAGTCTCCGGAACTACTATTGCCAGCTCCCTGTTCAATTTTACTGCACCTTTGAACAGATTCCTGTCAACAGTCCCCTTTGGTGCACTTGGCTCTGGCTCAAACTTTGTGATGGCTCCCACATTGTCCTTTATGTCCTCAGAATCAGAATCCTGTTGTAAATAAACAAGGCTTAAGCTACAAATAGACTCCCTCAAGTCAAGATAAGAGGCCAGCAAAAATCTTGCTTAAAAGGAAAACTTTGCAAGCCACTCTATCCAATGTAAGAGAGCATTATTACAATATTAAGCTCGCAAACCAATGGGTACTATTTTGATTGATATCTTGATTCCAGTTATTTCAACATCAACAAAACTGGATTCAAGATATCAACAGAACCAGAGAATTCTCATATCTCATGCTTACATCACTCACAACAGCAAACAAGGCAAGACCTCTCCACTCAGCAGTATCTAATACTTCTTATCCAGAGTCTGCTGCAGGAACACTAACCTGCCAAGACATTTGGGATTTCAGAATTGGGGAAATAGCTGATTGAGCTAAAATACCTTAGGAGCAGGTCCATCAGTATCTACATCTTCAAGGTCTGGTATGTCATCATCTTCTTGAACCTGAGCAAGCCTGTTGTCACATGTCCTCATGTGCTGAGAGTCCTCATCCTGTGAATTCTGTTTGGATAGCACAGTGTATTGATAGGAACCAGGGGCTGGACGGAAGGGGTCAAAGAAAAGGTCATGCCAACTGCTGTAGGCAATGGGTGGAGGTGGAGCCTGACCTTGATGGGATGGAGGAGCTTCAAATGAGTACTTCCAATCATCATCATACCCAATTGGAGTGATGAGAGGAGGAGGCGGGGATGAATTATCAACTACCCTGACTTCTTCTGATGACCCATCTGACCACAAAGTTCTGTTATTCAGCTGAGGAAACTCAAGACGTGGTGGTGAAGGAGGTGGTGGTGGTGGTGGGGGGGAAGGAGGCAGGGAGGGAGAGAGGAGATTAGGAGACATAGGGGGAGGAGGGGGAGGCTTAGGAAGAGGAGATGGAGGAAGAGCAAGGAGAGCTGTAGATGGAGAATCTGTAGAGTCTTTAGCTGCTGCTGGGTCCTTCACCTCCCCCTCTGCAAATTGCCTGAATGCAGCGCCCATGGCTTTGAGAGCAATGACATAATGAGCATGTGAAGCAGCAAAAGCATGTCTGGAATCCACTGCCTGCTTCATGAAACGCTTCCGTGCCTTGCATCTAGCCACTGCCTCGTCACTATCAATCTTAGAATTGTTGCAACCCATGTCTTGGGAACTGCCAAAAACCAGGTGATTTTATAGAACAGCCTCAAGGACTGCAACTTTCTGTGTGAATGAAGAAAACTCTCCAGTCTGCCTCTGCACTCTATAGATTCAGCTCCATTCTCCACGTTCTGGTCTCGTGGATGTCAGAAACAGAATTCAATGTTCTTGCTCCTGAGCTCCCTTGACTTGGGAACCTGAAATCAAAACCCGAACCGGTTAGTTGCTGTGGCATCAGCGAGAGAAATAAGGAATTGAAGAATACTAACGAGCTTCAAATACAGAGCAAATGCATAATTTAGTTATCATGTTGCTGCAAGCATTGAAAAGTCATCATCTTCCCCATGGAACCAACAGATTTTCATCTCCTGGTAGCGAATTATGGAGTAATGAGCATCAAATAAGCTGATTGAACATCAAGCCGTAATTTTCCTGCACGCGATAAGGTCCATCTATTGGCTTCTGATCGATTTCGCCTAGTCTCAAGCAAATGGTAAGGGATATTCTCTATGGACAGGGAGACGGCTATACACTGGAGTTGCTGCCTTTCAATCCGAAAGCACTTCTCAATGGCTGTGTCGATGATATCCAGTTTTCGTAACATTTCAACAAATTCGAAGGAGACTTCCGGATACTCATAGAAAAGAGCTTCCCGGCAGTCATGCACACTCTAGGTCCATCCAGCAAACGAAACAGGCCGCGCTTGAATCAAGAAATATTGTCGGCATTCTATTTTCAAAGCTAGATACAACTATTGCAAAGCAAATTCCAACACTGCATCGTAGGACACATATTACTGCTTAGTTCCAAGCACTTCCCACACAACTGCGAAAGAAACACGATACACTACTATCCTTGGTAATGATTGCGCAGGAACTGAGCAGACAAAAAGCTAACGAAGGGCCGTAACATTTTCCCGGAGTGGACATGGTCGCCACTGATCATAACGACAACACACACGAGGAACATGGATGCTACGGGCCGCGAAATCGGAAGCTCCAAACCATAACTAGAAAAATCGATCGAATACCGACGAGTAAAACGGAGAAAAAAAAACTTCAAAAAACTATCGGAGACATGCTTCAGCCTCCAACAAGCAAACTCCAAACCGAACTTCAACAACACAGGGGCATTGAACAGCGCTAATTTCCAGTCAAAATGAATGCATCGGGATGACATTATTGATATACAAAGCTTACCTTTAGATGCAGCATCACAGCAGCAACTCCTTACGCACAAGTTTGCTCTTCGAGCTCCTCCACAGGTACTGCTGTTCTGGCATGAAACTTGCGCACTCCAGTCCACAGTCACTCTCGGAGAGAGACAACCGCAAACACTGTTACGCTCACAGGTTGCCTTGTCGACGCGAAGCGACAATAAAAAAACACAACAATCGCGGCAAAAGCGCCAAACTGCAAAACTTCAAATCATACTGCGACACAGAGGAACACAGAAAAAACAAAGGAAATTGCACCAAGCTCTAACCATGGTTAAAGCTCCAACCATCAGGGTTATTACTAATCATGGTTAGGAGCACAGACTAACCACTGGTGACCGTGGTTATTAGAACTGACCGTGGTTACATTTTTAAACGAATTAACTCCCGAAGCGGCGGCACATTCACCCAAGCTCGAGAGGCCAAAAAAATCCGAGTAAAAACTGAGAGGACGTCACCTCGAAATGTTCACCTCCAAATTCTTTTTTCACCAATAAAAAATCGACACGTAAGCAATCTGGACCAGCTCATCCCTTCCCAGTGGTTGATATTTTTTTTTAAACCTTTCGATCCAATTCCAGGTGACGTCATCTCGAATTTGGACGTACACTGGGGTACCACGAACAGACGATTCTATGGCAGAGAGATCCGCAGTTAAAGCGTGCGTAATTAATCTACTTGTTTAGTTTCTTTACTTAACTCAACTTACATTTTACGCGTCATTTGGAGTTAATTAACTACTAATTACCTGATTAACGTACAAAATTGAAAAACGTCAATGAAAAGAAGCTTAAATAGCCTAAATCCTTTAATTAATTAATTAATTAGGAACTTTGCCTAAGCTTGGAAAGCTTAATTAGCCTAAATCCTTTTATTAATTAGGAAGTTTGCCTTAAAAGGTTGGAACTTGGCTGGCGGGGGCGCAACAGCTCTAAATTTAACCCCCAGTTATGCCGGCGGTGCCCCTATTATTACAGTCATTACCGTTAAGAGTACTTGGATTTAGGTTGGTTCTTTTTTCTTTTTTTTAGTTGTGGGAATTTGGCCAATTTAGGCCTAGTTGTGGTATCCATTTGGGTGTTTTGGATTATTTGAATTCTGCTATATTAATACTGTAGAGTATCAAGTATCAATATTGCTATGTCAAATTATAGAGTAAAAATTACTGAAAATTCAAATTGAAAATTACTAGGTAGTATATAGTTGGGTAAAAGAAGAGATAGTATGTTTTCTAAAGTCTTAACCTGGGGCTTGTTTCAATCAATCTTGTGATATCAAAATTTGGTGATTTTTTTCCTCAAGAGTAATCAAAATTTACACTAAAAGGAAAAAAAAGAAAAATCGAAATTTTCCCTATTGTTTTGTCAAGAAAAAATCACAAAGTTTGTTGGGCTCGTAATGAAATTTCTTTAGGGGGGGGGGTGGGGAGGGGGCCTGAAAATGTCTTCCAATGTACTTATGTGTTTTCGGGTTTTTCAAACCAAAGGAAAAATTATAACCATTAGCAACATGAAAGATGTTAAACAAGCCATGGGTCTTGAATGCTTTGAGTGAATGCTCTCACAATAGCTTTCATTTTTCTCCAATGCCTTTGTTGTTGATCGATTGCATGAGTTAAATACAATTTCTACAAGTGTTTCTATAACACTTGATCTAGGTGCATGCATTGCCCAATTCGAAGGTCTTACATTGCTTGTAATTTTCTTGTAGAAATTACATGTTATTAGTTTGGTTGTAGAAGTTACATGTAAAAGAAATTATCTTTACTTGGCAAACTTGGGAAGATCACTTTTTAGTCCTTTTCTGAAGTTGCCAAGTGCACATTTTTGTTTGAATGTTGGTGCCTAAATGGAAATGTCTTTTTCCCTTTTCATTATTACATTCATTAGGTTGTTCAAAATTTTCAACATCTTGCATCTCCCAAACAATCATAGTTCCCCCTTCTTATCTAATAGATAATAACTCCTTGCTCACATGTCTTTTCTACCTTTCTTACAAACATTATTCCTTCATATGATTTTAACTATGTTTAGTGACATTCTACAAAAGATTTAACTCTTCTTTGTGGTCCTTATAATTGAAAAGGTATGCATTGTTTAATAGTAACCCTTATAACATGTACATACTATTATTATTTTTTGTTTTCATGTTTTTTTTTGCTTTCTTGTCTTTTGTAACCTAGAACTCATTTGAAACGAAAGATTCAATTGAATTACGATCATAGGTTTTCCCTTGTAACATGCATGCCCACGAATTGTTCCCATTTTATGCTAACAACGTCTTTGTGGTACTTCTACAAATCAATTAAAAAACATTATGTAACCTACAATTCATCTCAACAAGGTATTCATTATAAGCAACCTCAACCCTATCCTCTTTAAACGAGCCCACAAATTGTGTTTAATTTTTTATCTTGCCTAAATTGCCCTATTATATCAACTCAATCTTAGTTGAAAAATGATTTAATAAATGATTTTAATTCCAAGTAGTTCATGTCCATGCCTTGTAACAAGCCCCCTCTTACAATATTCTACCTTGTGAGTCATTTGATGGAACTTGTTTGATGGTGTTGTAACTAGGTCCACTTGTTGTGATAATACAATTATCCCAATTCATGTAACATCTCACAACATGTCTTAAAACATGTCCTTACTCGTGAATTGTTCTTATACCTTAGTTAATTGATGTAACTTGTTTTGTTCTCTCATGTAACCACTCCCACTTGCCTTGATGTGGTCACCCCAATTTTTTCATGTGACATCTAACAACCTTACAATGTTATCCCTGTAGATCCATTGAACCGCAATTTTTAACCTACAACTCATCATAACAAGGTATTCAATCTATGTATAGAATCCTAGGTGTAACATGGATTACTATATGTATGGGGAAACTTGTTCAATGATGTTGTAACTAGTCCCATTTACCTTGATAATATGGTAATCCCAATTTCCTATAACATTGGTATGTAACTTTTAATTCCATGTGATTCCTCCCATCTTGTGAATCATTTGATGGAACTTGTTTGATGGTGTTGTAACTAGGTCCACTTGCCATGATAATATAATGATCCCAATTTCATGTAACATTTCACAACATGTGTTGGAACATGTCATTTTTCTTGAATTGTTCCTATACCTTGTTAGTTAGGGTATGTAACTTGTTTTGCCTTCTCCTATAACCACTCCCATTTGCCTTGATGTGGTCACCCCAACTTTTTCATGTGACATCTAACAACCTTACAGTGTTGTCCTTGCAGGTTCATTGAGCCATAGTTTGTAACTTGCAACTCATTTCAACAAATTATTCAATTTATCCTCTATAACATGCCCACAATCTATGTATAGAATCCTAGGTGTAACATGGATTACTTGATGTCTAAGGAAAGTTGTTTGATGTTGTTGTAACTAGTCCCATTTACCTTGATAATATGGTAATCCCAATTTGTTATAACATCTTATAATGTTTCCTAACTTGTGAAGGCTTCTTGTAACATGTTAGTTTTATATTATTATGTTAGTTTGTCATGTACATATATAGTGTATCCTTGCCTTGGTTACAATGGTATGTAGTTTTTGATTCCATAATTTTTTTTTCTATATGCATACTTAGTGATATCTTATAACATGTACATGTATTTGTTGTAACATTCCAATTGTCTTATTATAATGTTTAAGTATGGGTTGTAACCTATTGATATCATGTTATTATCTCAATGTATATTTTATATTTTCAGTCCATGTTTAGTTATTACTATGCATTTCACTTTTCCATGTTTTATATATGTCATGAGTAATTGCTAGAAAATAATTTTATTCTAGACCTTTCATGTATAAAAGTTGAAAGACAAGTTCCACTCATTTAGTATATTCCTCTTACATATGCTTTTGTTGTTTGTTTGTGTTATATTAATGTGATGCATTTATGATGTAACTCCTTCACATGAAGTCGTAGCTAAGTTTTCTTTTTAAAATAGTTCTTATTATGCAACATTTTAATTGGCAACTTGGTTTAGATATGCATATTTACTTTAACCCATTGCATTGTAACATGTTTACAATTATTTTAGTGGGAAAACACTAATCATTGGGATATTATGGAACCCTAAATCTATCAATTAGTTTCCCTAAACCCTATACTACAACAAAACCTTTGGTGAATTTAATATTTCCACAACTTTGTAAAGAAAATGTACATAGAACTTTGCATTTTGTTGGCTTATATTTTGATGTTGTTTGTATTGTTTCTTATAATAACAATGGGTATAGACTTTGTCTTTTGGAAGCTTCAATCAATTCCTAATGGTGTTGTGTTAGGTCAATATTGCAAGACATACTAAAATAATCTTTCACACTTAGAGTTTTTTGTGGCAGATATTTTATCAATTACAACCACCAAAAATATCAATGTGATAGTGTCAAAGCAGCATTTTGAAAACTTGTTAAAATATCATGTCAAAATGAATGTGGGGCAATTCGTATAACAATGGGTGACCCTTAAGTTTTATCACAAATTACTTGAATAGACCCAAACTACTTGAGTTCTTTCACTATGGGAAGAGAAAAATTATCGTGACTTCCAGTGCATATGTGTGGGGGAGAATGGTTTAGTAAGCTAAGGTACTCTGACCATAGGATTAAAGGGTGTGAATTTGGTCCATTTCACCCAAGCACGAAGAATTGGATCCTTCTTCCAACTTTTCCTAACCTATGTAGTGCCCAAATGTTTAAGCTTATGAAACACACAATGGAAAGTAACAATGGTGTTGCCTTTCAAGCTAAGGATGTAATTAAAAATTGATCCAGAACAAGACCTAAATAAGAATGCGCCTAGAATGGAGGTCGTGTGGATGTTTGAATGTGCAAATTCAAAAGTCTTAAGGGGCTATTTCTAGAACTTGTCTATAGCAAAGACAATTGTAAACAACAAGCATTGACATTTGATCCAAAGGTGGTTGCATCAAACATTGGGTTGTAGTTAGAATCCACACAGGTTGTGACAAATCACCTACAAGTATCCAAAGGTGTCCTACCGAAAACAAAGCTCAAATTGAAACAATTAAAGGCAATTGGGTGACACAGAGATGCACAAGGCAAAAGCTTGGTTAGGTGTCTCAAAAGTGGCAATTGAAAAAATTCACAATATAACATTAGCAAAAAACAATTATAGTTTTAACACTTATGAAACCATAAATCCTATAATTATTCCCTATGTTTTTAATCATAAATATTAATAAGCCAACCTACGAATATCCTTAAACATGTGACTAATAAAAAAATCCATGCAAAAGATTAAAATTTTAAATGTGAAATGGATTCTCGAGGATAAAAATTTACAATAATCATGTCATTTAAAACTTATATATATATGGAAATTTTGAATGCACTTCATTAATAAATTATTCATTTGATGATGTTTTATTTTATTTTTTTTAATTTTGAGACTATTTTGACTTTTTTTTGAGTCCACATTTTTCATTTTTTGTGTGACAATCATAGTGTTATCTTATCAAAAGTCCATTACTAATCCATAATCTTTTTAGAATTCATCCAAAGTTTTTTTTGATGATTCCTATTAAAGTTTATAACAACATGAATAATTAAAAAATTAACAATGTTAATTTTGAATATGGTTTTAAATTTTACATTTATATGTAATCTAGAAAAATTACAAGTGTGATAGTCCAAATAGTCCCCCCTATTCATGCTTTCAGCCCACAAACAATGTTTATCGTAATGAATGTGCCACCATTAGAAAATGAAGATGATTATACCATCATGGGGACAATTGCGGGACTATGCATGAACAAAATGTTAGTAAATTTGACACATATGTCTAGTGAAATGATAATGGCATACACAAAAATGATAATGTTTTGTTCACCTAGCCTTGCAAGGTGAACAAAATGTCCATGATAAGGGTCCACCAACAAATTCTATAATTGAACCTATTGCACTTTCTCCTCCCGATAAGAGGCCCAGGACTACTCCAAAGTCCTTGATTTAGATGATGGGATGTGTTTCAAAAGGTAAAAATCTTCATGAATCCTTGTTTTATATTCCAATTCTTGACTAGCATGAAATTCAACTAGGGGGGTTTAAAAATGTTGAAAAATTTCAAAATGCATGTAGTCAATATTTGAAATGTGTGGAAGTAAAGGCCCATGAACAAGTTACATTTTCATGGGAGCCACCATTACCTTTTCCCTTCAAGCATCCACCCAAGTTGTTTTGTTTAATCCCATATATCACTACTAAAATTATTGGTTTTTCAAATAGTTGAAGTTGACTGATTAGTCTTTTTTTTATTAATGAACATGTACATTTTGATTAAAGGCTAGGGGTTTGAATGACATATGTATATTTTGACCATTCAGTTTGGTTGAATAACCTATTTGATTATTTGTTAACTTGGACATGTAGTCAAATTGGACAAAAATTTGACTAGCTTTGTCAAAATGGCCAATGATGTTTAAAGTCAATTGGAACATTTAATCAAGTTAAACATAAACAAATGACACTTCTGGTCAAAATGGTTAATGGGGTTTTAATCAAATAAAACATTTAGTCAAAATGGCCAATGTTATTATAATCAAATGGGGCATCCTACCTACCTATAGATACCATATACTACAACCTTCCTACCTACCTACCTATCAACCTACTGACCTACCTACTACAATTTACTTACCTACCTATTTACCGGCTTACTTATTTACTTACCTACCTACCTACCTATCAACCTACTGACCTACCTACTACAATTTACTTACCTACCTATTTACCGGCTTACTTATTTACCTACCTACCTACCTACTAACCTACTAACTACAACTTACCTATTTATTTGCCTTCATATTTACCTACCTATTACAACCTCTTGACCTTCATATTTACCTACTTACTACAACCTATTGACCTACTGACCTACCTACTACAACCTTCTCACCTACCCACCAACCCACCTACTTATCAGTTTATAAACATGCACACTCACACACCTATTAATTGTTACCTACCTATTATCTAACTACCCACCCACTTACCTCTAGGTGCCTACTTATTTACCACCTACCTATTGACTTACCCGCCCACCCATGCACTTATTTCCTACAACATACCTACCTATGTACCTCATAGTCTTGTAATGATGTGTTGAAATAAACATGTGAAATGAAAATTTTGACAAAAGTTGAACACCTTTTGATAGTGTGGTCCATTGGTTAAAGATTTGGTTTATCATTGGGGAGGTCAAAGTTTCAATTCCTAATACTTGTAATCTATGTATTTGTTTAAGGGGTTAAGGTAGGTAGGTAGGTTAAGTAAGTTAAGTAGGTTATACTAGGTTAAGTTAAAGTAGGTAGGTTAGGGAAGGTTACTACCTACTTACATTTTTACGACCTTCTTACCTACTTACTTGCCTATAAATTTTTTCTTATAATAATGTTTAAATAAATTATTTAAATACATTTAACCAGTCAAATCGTCTAATATTCATCAATCAAAATGACAAATCAAATGGTCCTTATTATGTAAGTTTAAAATACCACCCCAATCACACTAGACATTAAAATTGACTTGACCAAAATGACAAAGGGTTTTTTTGCCCCCGCCCCCCCCTAATCTAATTTTTTTGGCTATAATTCTTGATTTGAAAAACCATGAATTATAATAGTGTATGTTGAGGAAGTATGATTGGTTGAATATCTCCATTGATGATTTCAAAAAACAACTTACAATATATCGAGCTTTCCCTAATGGAGGTTGGGCAAAATGGGTTGATAATAACTTTTCAATGTCAATTGGCCAATGGACTATGAAAGATCAAGTAAGCATCACAAATTGTATTTAAGTTCTTTAATACCAATGTATGTTTATAGCTTATTTGTTGGTAATAAATGTTTTACATCATGTTATATTTTAGTTCATGCCATCGTTTTTATTTTATTTATGCCATTGGATTAGGTTATGTTTGATGTTCATGATGTTATTTTTTTTGTAAAGGTTTTAACATCATGTTAGTCTAGTTCAAGTCATCACTATTGGAATAGGTTGTTCCAAGCATAGAATCTAACTTTTTAGTTTTTTGTAACATCCCCATTTCCAGCTATCCATTATGGTTTTGTTTGCATCCTCTTTTTTATTGTCCTTATTTTGGGACCCTGTGTGCATTCATGTTACACTTGGTTTAAGTTGTTTTGTAACATGTTAATCTTATATTATTTCATGCTACTAACTACTACCTTTTTTCATGTTAAGGGGCCTGAGTAACATGCCCATAATCTCACAACTCTTTGTTACAAGGTCTTTGAAACATAATCACAATTTCAAACCTTCTTGTTACAAGAACTTTGAAACATGCCCATAATTTCAAACCCCTTTGTTATAGGGACTTTGAAACATGCCCATAATTTTTAAACTCCTTAGTATATGGACTTTGAAATGTGCCATAATTTCAGAATTCCATGTACGTGTTACAAGTTTATAGTTACAATGTTTTCCTTTAACCTCACACAACAACACATCTTGGATTTTACAACCGGTTAATAAAATGACTATTTTTATTTATTTATATTATAATTATAAGTACAAGTTCATGTTAATGATGCATAGTTGTAAAGGACATTATGGTGCCATGTGGCATTATGGTTTTGCAACTATAGTTGATATCATGACTTGATGGTTTTTACACAAATATCAAAAATATTTTTAATGTATTTTTAATCATCTAAAATTAAGTAATAACAAAATTTGATTGATTATTGTAATTTTGATGAATATAACAACTTATGGTCATGTGATGTTGACGTGGCATGCCACATGGCAACGAAATTAACTAGTAGTCACAACACCTCATAACTTGTGACACTAACTTCACATCATGATTCATGTCATTGATTGAATGAATTAATCTCATTTATTAGTTAATACAAAATATTGTTGTTTTTTGTAATTAATAATGATTCTTTCTTCCATGTGATGATGACATGGCATGCCATTTGGCAACAAGGTGTCACAAATTTTCATGGCAATCCATGAATTTTTGTGACACCGTAAGGTTTTGTGTGTTTTGAATTTATGGCACTAATATTTTGGGAATGGGCAAGAAGGGAAATGCAAATTTATCATTCAACATTTTGATGAAGCAATCTATGGGGACATAAATTTCTAAGAAAGGAGTGGTGACACATGTGACATGGACTTGTGTTAGCAAGTTCAATTCTATGATTAAACCCTAATGAGATGAAGTAAAGCAAGCTTGCCCTAATGGATGATTTATTACGTTGGATGTGATTGGCAAAACGCACCAAAAGAAAAGATGGTTGGTGATCATGAACACTAGAAGAGCTACATTTTTCTTCTTGAAAATCTTTTTTATTTTCTTGTGTTTTTGTTGTTTTTAGGTTATGAAGTTTGCTTTATTGTTCTTCATGGAGTGTTAATGCTTAGATTAGAAATTAGCAATGGAACGTTGTTTTTGTGATTTTCTTTGGTTGTGTGATGAAGATGATATTGAATTGTTGGATGGAGGATGATGCGTTTGGTGGTGGAAATGAATAAATACCAAACAATTGAAGAAGATAAACACTTTTGTTTTTTAACTTTTGTTCATCTTGATTAGGAATTGCTATTACGATTTTTGGGGGAAATGCCTAAAATTCAAGGTGTGAAAGTTATGTTTGTTTAGCTTCATGAACTTCGTTGTTCTGAAGTTAATGAATAGAACATTAGGTGTTAGTGAATTAGAAGGGACTTTATGATGGAAGTGATGATAAGCTTTAGGGCATCAATGGGTTAGTCTTTTGTGGAACATTCAAATGTAACATGCTTGGGATTTTTTTTGGGATATGGGGAAGATTGAGTACCTAAGTATTTGGGAGTACTGGGAAGTTCATGGGAAAATTGAAAAGATCAATTGTAGAAGTTGCTTGTCAATATCTCCTCCATCTCTAGTACCGGATCTCCATTAGGTCTCCATTGGGTTTGGGTATTGACATTATATGGGTTTTATTTGTTGTTGGGATGCCCACATTTATAGGTCACAATAGCCCATTGTGAGAGGCAATCCAAAGTGAGTTGATTCATCAAGGTCCATATAATCATTTGTGTTACTATGTTATAGATATTTCTAGTTTTGATAATTTGGACATGTGTTTAGAGGTAGCTATGTTGATACACTCAATACATACTTTTGAATGTTCGTTTGATGTGAAAATGGACAAAAACTAGTGTGTGCTTTCCTTTTTTGGTGACACTCCAATCCAACTATTGATTTGGTGTTCTTTTCATGCATGCCCGCCATAGTTGATTGAAGTTTGGCACAATATATAATTAGCATGTGGATTCACATGGACTTTACACATATGAAAATCATGGTTTGTTACATCTAAAACAAGCATTCATTATTAGGGTTATAAATATTGTGCATCATTGAAAATAATATTTATTTTTGATTCATTGTAATCAACAATCTTGAATATCTAAGTCATTGCTAAAGCTACTTCAAGCTCAAAACAAATTAAAGAAAATGAGTGACCTACATATTAATTATGGCTACCATTCAAGGGTTCTTGTTGGGATTTGACAACCTCAAAACATGATTTCAATGGGCCTATGACATTTTCTTTCATCTTACCTTTGTACTTACATCTTAATGTTCTTTATTCGTAATGGCAACGTTGTAAGCATCCCTTAATTTATTTGAACAAATGGTTTTTACATATTTCAACATGCAATTAACCAAAAAAAGTGCACATGTGCATAATATTTCCAACCATCTCCACTTAACTCCTACTAACACAACATTCCCACAATTTCCCTCTTTTTATGTGTTACTTTAGCAAAAAATGATAAAGATGAACAATTTCAGGATGCAAGGATTTCAACAAAAAAAATTATTCCAAAGTTTATCTTGGCTCAAATAGAAGACAATCCCCCTCCTACAACAACTACCTCACTTTCCTCCCTCTTTCTCCCCTTACATCCCCCTCCATTGTTGCTCCTCTCATTGTTTTCTTCCTACTTATTTTCTTTCATTTTCTAAGTCCCAATCATTTCATTACACTCTTTTAAAATGATGACACCTAAAAAAAAAACTTGAAAATGTTGAAAAACACAAATACAAGCCTCTTTTCAAGCTAAGGTGTACCAAAAAGTGTCACATTTGCAATTTTATTACACATTACAACAAAAAGAGGTTTAAATTATTGATCAACTATCAAGTTATTCATGTTATGAAATATTAGGGCATTAGAATACATACCAATGATCAATTATCATTCCATTACCTTCAATATTTATAGAGAGAGATTATGGTTTCACCAATTTGTCACACTAAGTTTGCAACTAGCCAAGTTCATTAGATGTTTGCATTGGAGTTTGCTCTTATTAAAAGCAGGGAAGCATTTGGAAATATGTTCTAATACAATAAATGCTTAAACCATGGAATAATCTTGCATCTGACTTGAGTTGAATCTTATTGCAGTTTTTTTTGCAAACTTTGCCAACATCTATTTGGTTCAGGACCTCATAAGCCCAGCACGAGGGTATATGAGTTTGACCTTGATGTAGGGGCTACGTGTTGACAAAAGAAGAATTTGGAAAATGTCAAAATCGATGTTTAGAAGCTAGCCAAGCTAAATGCAGACACTAGAGTTAATGCATGCAGAAGATCATCAATATTGAAACAATTGTAGCCTCATGACTCAGGAGGAGGAGCACATCCAACTGACTGCACCGCAAGCAACGATTTGAGTAGTAGAAGTAGCTCTCAAGTGTTGGGCATGTGTTGAAGGATGTGTTGTGCAGTGCTTGAGAAGAAGCCATTACTGTCATGGAGCTACCTCCTCCAGTTATGATTGGCAGAGAGCCTGAATCTTTATGTCTTCTGTCCAAAAGTTCACAAAGTGCCGACAGTGGCGATGTAACTTGTCCAATATTACATCTGATTTTCACAAGCATTCTTAAGTTCAATTAAAAGGAAGGTAAGAATGCCCAATTGTTTTTTGTTCTTGTGCTTCAACATGATGATGTTGACATGGTATTCCACATTCATTATTGAATTTGTGCATCCTGATTCTTTCTTTCTTTTCTTTTTGACTTTTTATAGCAAGCAATTTTTCAACACATTGGTGTTGGAGTCATCAGGAATGCAATTGCTTTAATTTATAGTTGAACTTTTTGTTGCTAGATGAGCTACCAGATTTGTCAACTGAATGTTAGGATCTATGGAATAGGAATTATTTTGTGTCTTGCAAGGACATACATTTGTTCATCCTCTCATCTTGATGTGTATTGAAGGGAAAGAAGAGAGATGTTGTGTGATTTGATTTGGAGCCACATGGTAACCAACTGCATGAAAAAAATTCAAAACATGAGCAAAGGAACAGAGAAGTAATCATAAAGGTTCAGCAATTTTGCTGCCTTCTGGAATTGTGGACAGACCAATTCAATGAACAAAATGCATGGTTGTTGTGCTGAGAGGTAGTTGGGTGTGCAATGGTTAGAGAACAGTTGGATGCACAAACAAAAGTGGTTAATAATCAATGTAGGTGGTGGTTGCAATGAGGCCAATATATTGCTCTACAGAGGTGTCATGAAACAGCAGGGTCTCATGTGTCAAGGAACTCATGCCAACAACCCTTTTTGTCTACTATGGGCACCACAAATGTTGCACAAGGAGCTTGCCTTCAAGCCTTTTGCAATTCAGTAGGGTTGCCCATGAAGATGTAAACGGACATGGATTGAGCAAATTTACGCACTGGGGATGGCAGCAAACCTCAACAAGCTTCTTTAAAGCATTGCCAAAAAGGCTTCAAGTTTCAGTGGCATAGGTGCCATGTTCTTGGAGACCCAATTGATTCAAAACTACCATGATGTTCAATGCCCTGACTATGAAAGGCAGTTTTTTTGCATGTTCTTTGTTGTGTACTATTGCACATTACATCATTACCCTGCCAAGAAAGGGCCAGCACACTTGAATTGCTTAACCAGTAGAGGATCACATTTTCCAGGATTGTAGTCCACTATTTCAGTAAGTCCCAGCAGAGAGAGGAACCAGTGCACATGGACTATAGGGGCTGCATGTCTACAATGTGCAGGCAATCGAAGCAACTCAATGGGTAATGTGAATCATGAAGATAGACCTGTTTTGGATTGGCAGTGGCTGCTTTCTTCAGTCATATATGTGACCTCACTTTCAACCAGAAAGAAGTTATTTTTTCATGAGTCTACATTTAGTCATTGATTAAGGGTGGGCTATACCAACATCTGATCTGGTATCTCACAGGTTGTTGTAGGTTAGAATGCAATAGCACTAGCAATGTGGAGATAGTGGAAAACACTGATGATCAATTGAAGAGCAGTTAGAACAGTTTGCAATGGCTACGGCCATAAATGATGACAAGATGACAGAGCAAGCTTTCCAAGAGATGGGGTATTTTATTTTCCGCACTGACATCAAATGCATCCCTCATGTGTAATTATCTTTTGTTGAATATTGGAGGGAGATGAAAATTCTAGATCTGTTTTCATCAAATTCAAAACTTCTTTTGAAGTTGGCAATGAAAGACTTTACCATGTCCTCCAACTCTGTCTGTCCAATCCAAAGCTGCAATTTGGAGTAGAGAGATGCACACAAAAGGTAAAAAAGCTCTTGTTCTGTGTCAGTTTCCCTGACTCCTCAAGCTCCACTTTCCTTTAGCCCCGTTGGGTACTTGCATTATGTTTCCATGTTTGACGTAAACTTTTGGTGCTGCTTGTCAAGAGGATGATCATGAAATGGTAAAGCTGCTTTGAATGTACAAATCGTGCTTTGATTTTTTCTTCTTTTAGTGCAGAATATTAAATATTTTGCTACTTGCATCTAAGTTGGATCAATGGCTTTGGTAATGTGGCGGAGACAGAAAGTGAGGATGAAGCTGTGGACATGGCTAAATATGAATTTTTTCATGGCAAGCTCATCCTGTGATGATGTAGATGCTGATGATGAATGGACAGATAAGAGTCCCAGTTGGATGATATCACCTTAGCTCTTGCATCTTATCTATTTGTTGAGCCATATATGGATGCATGCAAAGCTGTGGCAACATCAATGAGAACCTAAGTTACCAGTATATTCTTTTCTGATGGTTTTTACTAGTGTTTTCTGTTTTGTTTATTTCAAAAGGAACCTTCAACCCCAGTTTGAACTTTAAATAAATAATTTTTTTAAAAAATTAAAAAATTAAATCTGTATATATATATATATATAATGGAACCTTCAGTCTGGTCTTGAGACCAGTACTTTGAAATTTTAAAACCTTGAATTATTTTCACAAAGAATTGAAAATCAGTTTAAACAACTTTTAGAAAAAATGTGGTAATTAGTTTGTTCAACTAATGTACACAAATTAAAATAAAATAAAGGGTAAGATTATTTATGTACAATCAATCAAATGTAATAACTTGCTTAAAATGTAAAGTCAAGCTTTGAATTATTTTTTTAAAAAGTTGTATTTATCAACCGAGAGAATCTGAACTTGTTTAAAATGAGGCAACAACACAACTCAAATTATAATTTGATGAGGTTCCAATTATGGTTCCCATAAAAATTCAAACATCTAATGTTGAACACCTAGAACTTACCCTATATCCTAAACCTACAACCTAGACCTCAACCTACCCAAATCTTACAACCTACCAACATTGATTTTACCATGATACCAATGTAAGTGTTGGTTCACTCGACGCCATTGAATATTCTAAAATAAAATGTGGAAATGGTTGTGTGGAGCAATACAAAGCCATATTGTTGAATCCTGGAGTTCACACTAAAGGGGACAATCTTGGGGGTTAGGTGCATCAAATAATGCCAAGGATGCTAGGGAAAATGGAGTTTGATTCACTAGAGGGGTTGGTTAACGAGGCCAAATTGTGACTCGGTTGAGGTGGGATGTTGCAACAAGGAAACCTAGTAGTCATAGGCATGAGAGACCAAGCCACATTTAATTCATTGCACTTATTCAAAACCTAAACCTAGTCATGCTAGAGGCATCAGAGAACAAGCAGCCGTTTAATTCGTTGTACTTGTTAAATGCCTACCGTCAAATATGGGCAGTAGGTGAGACGTTCACTCAAAGATGAGATGCACATTTAATTGTGCTGGAATTCAAGTGGGTATACTTTGAATGTGATTCTAATTTAAACCTCCTTAAAACGGTGAATTGAACAAAGAACCATTTGTAAAGTAGCCATCGGATCTCAAAGTCCTGGCCACTTGGGGTTTATTGGATTGACACTATCATTGCAAATATACCTGGATCTTCTTGCTACAAATACTTTGTAATTGTGAACTTTAGAAGTAAAAATTTAGCCTTCATTTGTTAAAACTTTCAATAGGATCAAGTAAATTTCATTTTTAAAAGCCTTAAAAAGTTTTAAAACAGCATCATTAGTGGCATGACATCTTATGATTTTAAAGCAAACAAAAAATTGATTTGGTTTTGCCATCTCTGCTTTGTTGAGCTTTGTTTGGAAATTTTGTAAGACTTTCGTTATGGGTCAAGAGGGAGCAGTAGGAAGCAGTATGCACTTGCCTTTCCTCCAATGCCAAGAGAATTATCTCTTCCACACAGATCCCTCAAAACCAATGAATCACAGCTTTCAGTATGCACTCTCCTTGCTATGTGAAACCAGAAATTCAAAAAGTCTGCTGGGATCCATAAATGACAAGCTCCATCAATATCCTTGATTGGGGTAAGCAAGCAGCCATATGATATGATCTGTGCTGCAAAAGAATTGTTGACAAGACTTACTCATTGCATACAACGTAGGCTCTGTGCACCCTGAAAGCACCAGCAGTAGCCCAGGCTTCCTTACAATGTCTCTACAAAACCTTGAATGCAGTTGGGTCTAGATGACTGTAAAGGGACTCCGGAGTTGGTTAGTACCATAAGCAGTCCAATGACCTAACCTTAGAAACATGTAAGGCCACTTACGTGGACATTTCTGACATTGATCAAGTGAACTTCATAACTCTGATGGCAACTATTCCAGAGTTCCCTTATGTGATGAGCCTTGATTGATCAGCATTGCTCCTGAAAAGTGTTCTCAGAATCAATATGGGAAACTGATGCCACCAGAACCGTGTGATCAGGCCAATGGCAACCACAGTTCAAGAGAGATCCAATTGCCAGTAGAATGTGAGGTGTCAAGAGAAAAGTCTGCTTGTCTTTTTTGATCCCACTTCTGGAGAATGGTGAGATTGTTGGCGCAATAGAACAGGGCGGTCTGAAGGTAACACACACTGATTGGCACGAAAAGTTGCAGGTACCAATTGACTAACAATCAATCCTTCAAACCTTTTAGCCCCAGGCCCAGGACGAAGGATGGCTGTATCTCCAATCACTGAACAACGGTCTTCATCAGGACTGGTTCCAATACACCAACCACCTGGAGTAAATCTCCCAGGTTGTCTCCCAAGCAGCTGCTTGTCTATAACATCAAGCACTGGATCATCTTTCCTAAATTTGCGTGCAAAGGCTGCCCCACTTTGGGTCATGTTGCGGAAATGTGTGAGGGTCAGAGACAGGGGATGTTGCCTCGGAGGGGTGTGCCATGCAATGTAATGCAGGTCATGATTCACTGTAGTGTTGTGGTACTGCTCACTATTGCATATCACTGTATGGAAATATCCTTCTGGTGAAGATACAAAGTTGGTATAATACATGAGAAGTGTGCGAGGCAAGTTGTCCCAACCCATGATGCAATACTGTATGAATGACCGTGACATTACTGTCCATGCTGACCCTGCAACTCAGCAAATCAATTCAAAGTTATGCTTTTAATGGGTGTTTAGAGGAAAATCACAAGAAATGGTTCAACTCAAGAGACCATGCACTTTGAAGGCCATTATTTGGAGCTCAATCGATTTTCTGGTTCATTATCTCTAACTTTTCACAATCTTTCTTATTTCACTCATTTCTGGTTCTCAGCTCTGCAGCCTACTGAAGGAGATTTATCAAGGATATTACTTTCCAGTCCATTCAAAACACTCATTAGAGCCACTTCTACCACCATCCAGGGAAAGGAGATCATGTTCACATCCAATTGAGGCCTAACATCACATTCTGGATCATAACATTTAAGATTCTACTAATTTCATTCCTGACATGGACACATGTGATTCAGAGTTGCACTCCCAATGATAAAGATGGAAGGGACAGAAAAGAACACCACCCAGACCTACCTTGGAAAAGACGAAAGGATGTAGGAAGGGATCGTCTCTGACTGATGTAAAAGATGTCACTCTTCTTGCCCACATACAAACCTGGGTCAATGATGATGGGCTTGGCCCTATAATACCTGCAAAATCCCAACCTCATGGTCAATGTAGGCGATAATAGCCTTCTAATGCTGTGAGCCCAAAGCTACCTGCAAAGAAAACATAGAGAGATCTCTCTTGCTCATCAACAAAGCAACAGTTACGAGAAGAATGAACTGAAATTTATCAGACTGTAGTCAAGAAACCTTTGGGCTTAAGAAAAAACTCACTCTTTCCAGCCAATAGCACTTGTATGCTCCATGAAGTTCAGTTCTCGAGGCAAATATGAGAGGACATGCAGAAGATCTGCAGTGCACATCAGCCCCAATATCCCTCAAGTTGTGTTTTGTTGGCAACAAAATCAATTCTTGGCCAGCAATTGATAAATGGGTGAATTCAACCCTCATATATGTTTCTTGAGATGCTGTCCACAGTTTGTCCATCAATGCAAAGGAAGATCTGGATTACTCTAAAGTCTACATAAACTTAGCTATAAACAGTCCACTCTTAAGAGGGCTGGGTGCACTAACAGAGTCTTTGTCTCTTGAGTGTCCATGAGCTGAATGGATCTGTTGGTCTAGAGTTGAAGTCCACTTCAAAGATTTGCAGTTTCAGACTGAAATCACCATAATGTTATGTTGTGGAATGAGCAACTTTTTGGGAAAATGCAAAGAAAATCTGCAAATCAAAACTAATGGAAAGAAGCAAGGGAGGAATTGAATGACAGAGAGAGGTCTAGAGGAGGCGAACCATCTTGAGTGATAAGGGGATAATCGGCAGCGCTGAGATTGATGAACCAGTCCCAGTCCTTCCTTGACTTGAGGAGAATTGCAGCTCCATGGAGTGTAGTTGACACCATAGTAGGCCCTCTGTAAGTGACAAGGTTGGATTTTGCTATCACCAGGACATTTCCTACCTCAATGAAGACGGGCTCAGAACGCACGTATCTAGCCAGCTCCAATCTCTCGCGTGGTTGAGCATCAAGATCAAGGTGCAGAATGTACACGTTTCTGGGATGGTACAATGCTTGCAACGTTCTCCGCATCTGCTCATAATCGCCTTTGCTGCCAGAGATCATGTAAGCCAGCCTTGGAAGAGGTGCCGGTTGTTGCACCGGACTCTTCTCGTCCTGCACACTTCTCTGCTGCTGCTCTACAGGCATGTCTTCAGCGAACAAAGGGCGTTGTTCGAGAGTCTGACGAAACGCGAGGAAGGAGGAGGAGCCTGATGACGAAGAAGGCCTTACGGTCAACGTAGCTACCAAAAACAGGATCACTGATACTAATGAACTTGCAACAAGCGGAATCCGCCATTTCCTCTCAACGGTCGCAAAGCCGAACAGCTGCATGTCCATCGCCGGGGTCCTCATTGCCACCCCTGCCTGAATCATTCGACGCTCCTCGTGCAAGGATATATTCTATGGTGTCTCTCTCAAGTCAAGGGTTGCGGCCCTGAACAGCACCATTTCGAGATAAAAACAGGAAACCCTCCGCAGATCCTCGTTGACGCACAAATGCTCTGAGAATACACAAGGAGACTGACAAGTACCTAACTCCAAAAGGCACAAAAGAAAAAACCGATTTCAGCAGTTTGCTATCAGAGACAACCATTCGGATCAAGACTGTAAAAATGTATGACACGAAAACCGTCTGCAGAGCTCTGCTGCTTGACCATCAATCGCATCAAAAGACAGAGAGAAAGCAAAATCACCTGCGTCTATCTCACGGCCATCAGGTCCAGAGCGGACACCGAAGAAAATGAGAAGCTGCTTGAAATCAGGTCAGACAGAATGCGCCCCAAAATGATGGATGCGGCGAACATCAGAGCCAACCAGTTCTTGCATTCTGCCGCTAGTGTGTAGATAACAGTGATTATCGTCGAGAAACGGAAGACGACGAACAAGCAAAGCGCTGTGCGCAACACGAGATGCAACGAACAGGAGAGGCGACAAAAAAACACTCTTCCGCATTAAGTACTATTGCGGAAGCTTTTTCGCTAAGCTTTATCAACCCCAAGTCCCAATCGAGATGCCGAAAACAAGCAGGCCGCCATCCCCACCCGGAGAGCGTGAACCGACGTCCACCAGCGCACCGTGAAAGAGGTGGATGACAACTGGTCAGTTTACAGTTTCCTGTTGGGTTTCAGTTCCCTAGCTAACCATGGTGGCTACCGTATCCCCAGCGGTGCTCAGTATGGGACCCTGCAAATATATTTTTCAGATCTGCTAAGTGTACAGCTCTTTGCTGCGGGTTTTACCAGCCTCAGCAAACTGAGCAAATATGTAGGAGAAAAACTATTTGCCTGAGACAAATCCACATATGTTGATTTTTTTTTCATCCAATTTTAATGTGCAGGGTCACAAACTGAGCATTGGTGAGGGATTAAATTTTACTACCTGCTAACAACCCACAAGGCTGCTCGTCTCTACCTTAGTAGAGTAAAAACAGTCTTGACTTATCTATAAACCATCTATTTAGTTAATAAACAGTTACTTGCCTACCTACCTACCTATTTGCCTATGTTTAGGACTTCTTTTTAATAGAGACTGGGTTACCAAGGTGAACCCAGATACTAACTCATCAGTGGTGGTCACCCATAATTAAGTGATTGCATGCATCTAGTGGATTGTGCATTGGTGGGTGTTGGTTCAGTCTGGCCCACCCTGCCCCAATGTCTCAAGAAAATAATCAATGCAATACTTACTCCAATGGGAGATGCTAAATGCACCTAACAAGGCCCTATCTGCACACTTTCTTTCAGGCTTCTCTTTTTTGCACCTGCGGTTCTACTTGTTCTTTCATGTTTTGAAAAATGATTTTTATTTGTGTGTTCTATTTGTTTTGCATGTTTTGGAAATGATTTTTTTGTTTTTTGTGTTCTATTTGTTTTGCATGTTTTGGATTTTAATTTTTTTTGGTGTGTTTTTATTTTTGCATGTTTTGGAATTTTTTTTTAATTTTTATGTTCTACTTGTTTTGCATGTTTTTGAAAATGATTCTTATTTTTGTGTTTTACTTGTCTTGCATGTTTTCGAAAATGATTTTGAAAATGATTCTTATTTTTGTTTTTTACTTGTTTTGCATGTTTTGGAAAATGATTTTTATTTGTGTGTTCTGCATGTTTTCATGTTTTGAAAAATGATTTTTATTTTTGTGTTATGCATGTTAGTTGTCGCACACCAATTTCAAACCCATCACCTTTCAAAAGACAATAAAAATGTATACCACCCAACAACATAGATTTCAGCTTTGAACAATTGCAACATTATTCTTTTTTTAACATAAAAACATGGTCAAACCTTGCAACAAAATCAAGTAGCTTTGTGTAGGGTTGAGCATTATTGACCATTTTTTTGCATCAAATAGAACTTGCTAAGGGTGTTCAAAACTTCTTACTCAAACTATGGTATTCAAAATCTAGCTCCTCATTTGTGTCATTTCTCAAAATTTTGAGGATTTTCCATTTGTCTTAACTCTCCAAGATATTTCATTGTCTCTTAAAATAAACTTCCAATTTTCAACCCAAAAAGTTTCAATGTATATTTGAATCTTATGGCAACTAACCTATTGGAATTTAAATCATAAATTTGAAAGTCTTACATAATTTAGGTTTTAATTTAGTTCCACAAATCTTATTATTTACCTTCCACTCAAGGTTGGGGTACACACCATATTAGGAGGTCCTTCATATTATAAATATATGATGTTGCTTATTGCCTTTTTGACCCCAACTACATAACAAAATAAGATTTCTAAAACATTATTTAAAAAAATATGATTAGTTATGAAAGTGAACAAATTTTATTTTTTTTGTTAGGTGTTGTGTGTATATAGGGTTAGATTTAAATATCAAAAATAAATTAATAAATGGATAATTTTTTTGCTAATATAATAATACTACCTATGTTAGGTTACTTTCAACTATACTAGGGTTATTTTTCATTCTTCTAAGTTATTTCAACGTACATTACTTTTGGTTATTTTAGGTTATTTCATCTTAAGTATTTTTTACCATTATAAGTTACTTTTTGTTATTATATGTTATTTTGACTATTCTAGGTAATATTACCATGTGTTATTTATGGCTATTCTATTGGTGGCTATTGTTGGTTATTTTATTAGTGGCTATTTGGTGGTTATTATATTGGTGGCTATTAATGGTTATTGGTAGTTATTCTATTAGTGCCTATTAATGGTTATTAGTGGCTATTCTATTTATGATTATTAATAGTTATTATATTGGTGGCTAAATTACCATAAGCTATTGGTGACTATTGATGGTTATTGATGGTTATTTTATTGGTGCATATTAGTGGTTATTTTATTAATGACCATTAACGGATATTATATTGGTGGTTATTTTTTGTTATTTTATGTTATATTATAAGCCTAAACCCACCACCCCATAAGGTGATTTTCTTAAACAACATATTTGTAATGAACATGATTTTGGACCAACATATTGTAATCAATTTTCATGAAATTTTTTTCAACATGCATATTGTATTAAATGAACTTGAATTGTTT
>Ga0209611_10001258_pt1 | contig 42555 bp, 42 predicted proteins | sample S1TSphgellanicum_3_FD_187693 | JGI IMG/M metagenome (GOLD analysis project Ga0209611, IMG submission 187693) | Host-associated microbial communities from peat moss isolated from Minnesota, USA - S1T2_Fc - Sphagnum magellanicum MG (SPAdes) (version 2) | ecosystem: Host-associated > Plants > Peat... | reverse complement strand
CCTAACAAAATAAAAAAACATAAATGAAAATTACACAAAAGTATCCCAATTAACTTTTGGTACCTTTCTTTATTATAACCATGAAGGAAATAATTTTTAGCTTCCAATTCATCGCACACTTAATGGGCCATGATTTGATAATAATAGTCATGTGAAATTATTTTTCATAGGTTCATATGGAATAAACATGTATGTCATTCATCTATTTGTGTTGTTTAACATTGATGTCATGTGCATTGTTTAAACATAAATGTCATATGCTTATTTGTATTGTTTAAACACATATGTTATATGTGTGTGTGTGTGTGTGTTGTTTACACACAAAAATCGTGCACACAACTTCTATGTTTAAATAATGCATGACATTTGTGTTAAAACAATAGGAACTGATGAAATAACAAATTTCACACGGATTTGGAATGAACCCATGAAACTTATAAATTTGTGATGTTGTTGTTTTCATCAACACCAAAGTGTATATATATATAATTATTATTTTGTGGATTAGCAAGGAGAAGATGAAGGGGATAAAAAGAATAGAAAAAAGATGGGCAGACCAAAGTGTTTATCACCTTCATCACAAATATAATGGGTCATGATTTGACAATAATAGTTGTGCCAAATTTGCTTTTCATAGGTTCATATGGAATAAACACGAATGTCATTCATTTACTTATGTTATTTGAACATTGATATCATGTTCATTGTTTAGACATGAATGTCATATGCTTATTCGTATCCTTTAAACATGGATGTTATATGTCTATTCAAGTTATTTACACACAAAAATCATACGCATGACTTTCGTGTTTAAATAATGCACGACATTCGTGTTTAACCAATACGAACCTATGAAATAATAGATTTTGCATTGATTTGGAATGAAACCATGAAACTTGTAAATTTGTGATGTTGGGAGATTAATTAGGGAGTGAATGATGCAGATAGAGAAAGAGAGGAGGAGGAAAAAAAATAGTGATAGAAGAAAGTGATAGAAAAAAAAAAAATTAACCAAAGAAAGAAAAAAAAGACACCCAAATCCTCTTAGACCAAAATAAATAACACCACCCCCAAGGGAATAAGAATTGCACCGCCCCCCCCTCCCCCCCCTCTATTTCCCTCTCCCAAAAATCACTTGACCCCTAACTAGCAGTCCCTTAAAAGGCCACACAAAAAAGTCCCCCACTAATTTAGTTAGGGGTGGTTACCTCCTATAATTACTCTTATTGTTTAAATAAATGACTTATCAACTCCCCACCTTCTAGAAGGTGTAGATTGATATTTCTACCTACCAACGTAAATCCTAGTTAACTAGTGGGCATCACTTTTGAAGGGAGATAATAATAAAAATTATTACTTGTAAAATCTTTTACTAGGCTACCCCTCTAATTAGACTAACATTTAGGCTAAGGTAAAACTAACCCTAGATTAATAGTATGCCAAGTGGAGCTTGACATGATTTCTTGAAAGTCCAAAAGCAAAGAAACAATGAAAAAGAATTGTTAAATGTGTTTTTTCAGAAAAAATAAGCACTTATTTTTAAATTCCATATTGTCCTCATTTTTTATCCATTTTGAGCAATATGAACAACTATGGGTGCATAAGAGGAGCTCTACATAACCTCTTTGAACTCCAAATGCAAAAAGAATAATGAAAAAGGTGAGCATGTTAGAATCACAAAGTGTTTGAACACATGCATCACCAACATTGAACCCCCATCACTACTTCTATATCTCATATCTTTCTCAAAATTTTGTTCATTTTAAGCAATCTAAACAACTATGGGTGTGCCAAGCAAAGCTCTACATAAACATGTAAAACTTTAGAGACAACAAAACAATGTCCAAAGTTTTAAGCTATTTCATCCACTAAATGTTCAGTAATAACATGTTACCCTATTCATTTGTAATAACATTTGATTTTTGTTGCTAGACAAGCATTTTCTTGCAAATTGAAATTGTCTTAACACCTACCTAACAAATTCAGAATTTTTTTTTCCACGCCAACAAAACATGTGTAATGTGACCTTACCTACTAAGATCCAACCATTATTTACACCAAACATATCATCTACCATTGAAAATATTCATCTTCAATGAATAAAACTTCCACCTCCATGTTAATTTAACCCAACTTTACCATGTTATACCAACTTTTGATCAATTTGGGGATTTCTATGTCTTTTTAACTACAAGCTTAATTTCATGAATATGAGTATTTTTCATGCTCATGACATAATTATTATGCTACCTCATAAACCTTAATGTGATTCATGAAAATGATGCAAGTGTTCATGTTTTCATCCATCCTTGTTGAATACCAATATCATCCATGTTACCAAAACTTTCATCTCCAAAAATCAATCATCCCTGATATTCACCCATGGATTTATATACCCATGAAACTGAAGTTAGAACAACATTGATGAAATCATGTGAAGGCTATGATGTATTAGAGGGAGACCTAAAACCTAAGTCCAGGTGAATGTTGTAAATTCAAGTTCCAGCTACATCCAAACACTTTAAAACACCTAATCATCCAACCAAGCCTTGTGCATTGTGTGTAGAAAGACCATGATTAGAGAATCAATAAAACTATCAATAAAACTATCACTACTCCTCACTTTTAATGAATAAAAGCACTCAATCTCATGCACACATACATGATTAAAAGGCGTACTTCTCATTTTGTGTCCTAATGACTGGAGATAGTACCTACAGCCTTTTTGGCTTTCCCCCCCCTTCTCCCTCTTTCATGTCATTCATATAGTCATTGTGCTTTCCACTAGGTAGTCTTTTGTTTGTTTGCTAGGCCAGGATATTTATTGTGTTTAGATTCATTATAGAGTATATAGTAGGTTAAGGGATTTTCATTATAGAGTATATAGTAGGTTAAGGGAGTTTGGCCCCTATGTAATAGGTCTATTTTTTATATGAGGATTTTTGAAAGATGATAGATAATTTTGGCTTGTGTTGAAACTTGAGATTAGTTGCAAAGTTAATAATATCTTGAAGGATTTTGGTTTCTTTTAGTGGGGTTTTTTTTTTAATTTTTTTTTTAGAGATTATGTTTTTGCATTGTGAAATATTTGAGTTTCCATAATTCTTGTTTTGCCTTAAGATACTTTTTTAATATGAATGGCAAGGCCACAATGTGACATACCCCTTGTTTGTTTGTTTGTTTGTTTTTGTTTTGGTTTTTTTTTTTCCCTTGGTGAACTTTTTGCTGGAAGAAAACAATTTATACTGAAAAGGAAACCATTTTTTTCCAAGTGTTTTGCCCTAAAAAAATTTCAAAAAATAACAAAGATTTAAATCACTTCCAAGTTACAAATTATCTCACCCGTAGTCACTCCAAAACCAAAACCAAATCACTCTGAAAATTGCCTTAGATTCTATTATTAAAAAAAAAAAAAAAAACCATTTGCCCAAAACCTAAGTTATTGCTTTTCCATTAAGTATATTAAAAAGGACATAAAACCTGTACCCCTCTCCTCCCTTAAAAGGACCAGCCCAAAATTTCTAGGACCTCACCCAGGACCTAAGGTACCTCAGCCTTTCCATAGGCCCTTGGGACTGGGACACAAGGCACATTCCCCCCGAAATTTTAGGGCTGTGGCCCGGCCACTCAGTGAGAGAGATACCTATGCCCCTCATTCTCCAGAATAACTTGTCCTCGGGCAGGGAGGGGCAGACCTTATAGAGAAACCTTATAAAGACCTGCTCCGAACTTTTTTTAGTGCAATTGGATGGCACCTGACCGAAGCATATTTTGTGCTCCACTGTTTTTTTGGGGCCTTCCAAAAAAAATTCAATGCTCACTAGCGGGCATTCCATTTTTCAAAATGCACGGCATTTTATGTATTTATTTATTTATTTATTTATTAATTATCCCATGAACCTGATGTATTCATGGGGGAAAAAAACTAAAAGAAAAAATAAATCAGGGCAGGTCTTTACACTCGGTAAAGCCTGCCTTTGGTCAGATTTGAGCATGGGCCTCATTCCGATAAAGCCTACATCCGAGGTCTTTACCCTACACCCGAGGTCTTTACCCTACACTAATCCAACCGGACCCAACACAATCCAACCAACAAGTAATAGCATTGGCCCACATAAAGGAGAACAATCAACAACGAAATTGGCCCACCTGAAAAACCAATCAGTCCAGTGTAACCGAATGGGGACAGTGTGAAACCAAAACCCTAAAGGTAACGGACCTGTAAACTGGGCTTACTGGGCCTGTCACTCCCACCCATTCGAAAAAAACAAAAAAACAAAAACGGGCAGCAGTAGCAGCAGGCTAAAGCGAAACAAGAGGCAGGGAAAGTTCTCTCGCGGGCAGCACCGGGCTTAAGGGAAATACAGGACAGTGAAAGTTCTTTTGGGCAGAACTAGGCTAAAGCGAAAACACGAGGCAGGGAAAATTTCTCCCACGGGTAGAACTGAGTCTAGAGGGAAACACGCTACAGGGATAGATCTCTTGGCATGGAAAGAGGCTAAAGGGTCATATCGGGCAGGGTAAATTATCTAACGGGCAGAACCAGGGTAAAGGGAAACACGGGGCAGGGAAAGTTCTCCGCGAGAAGAGAGAGAGAGAGAGAGAGAGAGAGAGAGAGCGGGACAGAGAGAGGGGCGCAGGTGAGGAAGGGCAATTCTCCTCGTCGTCGTTGTGGCTGTTGTCGACACAGGAAAGGCGTGTTTTACGGACGAGTTTTCGCCTACAACAAGCGTCAAGGTTCTGCGGAGTTTCTCCTTATTCTTCTGTTTTCCCTTTTTTTCCTCTTTTTTCTTTTTTTGTCCTCAATATTTTTTCTGGTTTTCTGCTGCAGCATTTTGTTCCGGAAAACATCTGCTCACATTTTGTGTGTACGCTGTTTTTCGTTTACTTCGCTTGCAGAAGAAAAACAGTTCCCGAGAGAGCGAGCTTCGAGTTTTCCTCTCCCGCAAGGTACGTACGTATGGTAGTAGTAGTAGTAGTCTCGTGAGGTTTCCTCCCAACTTTTGTTTTGGGGCGCGTGTTCATTGGCAGTTCATTTACAATAAATAAATGTAATATATTTCCGTCATCGTCGGCGGAGGTGTATGTATTTGGACGCAGTCAAGCGTGAGCTAGGTTTTCTTTTTTCTTTTTTTTCCCCCTTTTTCCTTCTTCTTTCTTTTCTCGCGGTTTTTGGCTTGCTTTTGTCTGGTTTTGTTCTAAAGTTTCCTGATAAACGGTTTGAACATTTCATTGTTCTTGTTGTTTATTGATCGCTGCTGTATCTGCGTCGTGCCTGGCCCCACCGTATTCTCCATTGTGTTTCCATTCTCTCTACCTTATGATTACGTTCATGCCAAAAACCTTCTTAATGAAAGAAACACAGTTTAGTTCTTTGCTCGTGGTTCACTCTCTCTGCTGCTCTAGGACGGCCGACTTCTTTGTTGCGACGTCCGTCGTCTGCAACCTTTAGTGCCGAGAAGTTCTATTGCACGACCTGAGTGATGATAAGGTTCTTGGCTATAATATGCTTGTAGACAATCGGAAGGACTGACGGCCTTTCCCGTAGACGTTCAAAGAGAGCAAAGAAGACACAGAAATATGGCCTGAAGGACTGTTTTTTCTGTGTCCGTTAATCTTCTTTCTTGTTCCGATGTTGTACGCGAGCTCTGCACTCTCCCTGTGCATGTTTGACGGCCGACTATAGAGACTATGTCAGGAAGAGAGAGAGTCCTCAAGCAGGAATGTTTCTATTGAACAGCAGGAACAAAGAATGTGCTAGTGAAAATGGAAAGATCTCAAAGTATGTTCTTCATGAACTTCAAGCCATCTGTTGTTCTACAGCACAGTATCTGATGTCCGGGTGGGTACTGAGACCCCCCCCTCCCCCCCCCACGGTTGTGAGGCCATATACAGGATGCAGAGAATAGTCTTTCTTCAAGGTTTATTATAGACTAAGAACAGAGGTTCCTTAAGAGTTGTGTTGGGATGATGAACAGCAGCTTTGAGGGACCACAATGTAGCGGGTCAGCTTGCTTGAGAGTTTGAGTTTATATCCTCTTCCTGTGGTCCAGCATATTTTATGATAGGTTGACCCCACAGAATGTGGTGCAACTTGGGAAACTAAAGCATGAGCTTTCCATGGGAGTACTACTGTGGTCACCTGAGCCTGAAATGCTGTCAGTTTGCATTGAGCAAATAGGAGAGAAAAGATGGGAAGCACCAGCAAGACTAAGTGTATGACCAATAGAGAGAATTGAACTTTGGGAGTTCTCCCCTCCCTGGAACAAAAGATAGGATTAGGAAGTAGGTTAACAAGTGCTTATCTCAGTATATGTGTTCTATTCCTGACTGAATGGCAAGACTGAATCACCACAATAATGTCTGCAACTAAAATTCCAAGGTTTTGTGGTTATGTTAGAGGCAAAAGTCAGACAGGTGTTACATGGGTTGAGATTTCTATGGTGTGTTCAACTCTGTGATGTGTTTGGTAACTATTGGAATATCTAACATGTCATGTGTCACCTTCTGAAAGCTGTGGAGTAGTTGTGTGCATGTTCTGGAGCTTGTTGAGTATGTGAGATTTACAGGAATGTTTAGTTGGAGAGGCTTGGAGTGTTGGGCATATAGGTGATTGGTATCAATTGCAAATCCCTGATGTGAGGTTGAACTTCATCAACAGAGGCAGCAGCTTTAGTGGGAGCCCAGGGTGGGGGCATGGTGGCTGGACCTGATCAAGGCCTGCATGCACCTACTGCACTACGAACATTACCACAATTTGCAGGAATGACTCATCTTGGCTCTATCCCTCCAACGGATGGTGCAGAGTCAGGTTTCCATCCCATAGCAGGCATGGGAACAGGCATTGACATCACTCCAGGAGGTATGGGAGGTATGGAGTGGTCTGAGCCTGCTAAACGCAAGAGAGGAAGACCTCGCAAATATATTGCTCCAGGAACCACACAACTTGGAATCCAAACACCTGGTACCCTGACAACAGCTTCTCCACAAACTCCAGGAACAGAGAAACGCCCCCGAGGACGGCCTCCAGGTTCTGGCAAGAAACTGCAGTCGGGGACTTCCACTGCAGGTAATTGTGTTCACTCTTTGAAGAGTTATTTGGTCAGGTCTTTATTCCTTATCGTATGTGTATACCATGACTTTTTTCAGACCATTTTCACCATTTTGCATATCTGAAGTGAAAAGGGACAATGGTTGTGCTTACCAGAACTTTCTTGCAGGCATTCCAGGCCCAGTATTCATTCCTCACATCATTACAGTTGCTGATGGCGAGGTTAGCCACCAAATCTCTCTCCCAGCTGAAACACATGTATAATAACAATCCTACCTGAACAGAGCCGGAAGTTTACTTCTTTGAATGCCTTTGTGTGATATGTTGTGCAGCCCCGAAATGACAAATCTGATGTTTCTCATACCGAGGGTCAATCTGCATAAGATTCTCCTTTGCACAAGTGTCCATATCATAACAGTTTCTAGATCTATGCCTGTATGATAGAACCCAAGTTTTCACTGCCCTACAAATATCTTTTCTTATCTTGTAGCTGGTGTCTATACACATTATTGTGGGTTCAATTCACTGAGAGTGACACGGTGCTTCTGCTTGGGAATGTTCCAACTGCAAGGATTTCATAGTGTTCGCTAGAATTTTGGATAACTTCAGTTGGTTGCTTAGCAAATTCAACTAAAGGGAGGATTGAGAAATGTCTTCTGGTAGGACATAGTAGGTGTGTGTGGGTATAGAGGAGAAATCCCCAATACACAAAAGCTGAAAGTGTATCGATGTTCCTCAAAGGTGTCTGTGGGCAGCCCTTAATTTGTTACCGGAACTTCATGAGTTTCTTTGAACCCCAAGGCAAGTTAAATGTAGAGTTTAATGTAGTCATTTCAGCACAAAGTTGGTCATGTTGATGTTGGTATATGCAGGATGTTGCCAGAAAGATCATGTCATTTGCACAGGTTGGGCCACGTGTGGTCTGTGTAATGTCAGCCAGTGGGGCCATCTCTAATGTGACTCTACGACAACAGTCGACATCAGGAGGCACAGTTACTTATCAAGTAAGTACCCTACATCTCTATGGCCATGATATTGTGCGTTCTGTTAATGAAAAACTGTCACACAGTCTAGCGTTGTATGATAAGAGGCTCCAGTTAAGTCTGTGCTCTGGATACAAAAATTTAGTGTTTGGCGTCTGCAAATCTGGAATTTTTGCAGGGATTCCAGTATAGAGTGTTCTCCAGGAAGTCTACAGGAGTTGCTTCTAGGTGTTTTCTCATGACTGTGAAGCTGAATACCCTACTATCATTGAAATTTTGTGTTGACGGTGTTGATACAGGGGCGTTATGAGATTCTCTCCTTGATGGGCTCATTTTTCCCATCTGATGCCAGAGGTGCAAGTCTTCAACGAACTGGTGGGCTAAGTGTTTCTTTAGCATGTGCTGATGGGCGTGTCATAGGCGGTGGTGTGGCAGGCTTGCTTCTGGCAGCTTCCCCTATACAGGTATCTCTAGAATAAGGTAGCCTTAGTGTCTGATGTGCTTCACTTTTTGTAAATTTGGGTTTTGAGCTGTTTTGATCTCCATGTGCGCAACCCCATATCCATTAAAATCAAGGGCTGGTGGTAGTATTTCAGCCCATGGAGGTTTTACAGCAGAGGTCCAGCAAGTCAAGTTTTTTCCTGTTGTTGAATCAAGAGTCAAAGCTTTAGAAAAAGAGCTGCTCAAAGGGTCCTTGCTGGAAAAAAATAGAGAATTGTCAGTATGAAGCCTCCTGGAGGCCTTCCTAATTGACACCTAGATGATAGCCAGCTAGTTAGATTATCCAGGACTTAGCTATGCTATGCTGCCTTTGGACTAATACTTCGGGTTTCTTCTATTTTGGGGATTTGAACTGGTTTCTCCTTACTCTCATCTTCTTTTTATTCCTCTTTACCATTAGCTTCAACATGGGATCAGTGGGTAATTTGCTCTTGGCTTGGATGATTCCATGAAAGTGTGTGGGAAAAATTCAGTATGCACCTGCATTTGCAGTTTACCAGGACAGTTGCTGCCTCGTCGATATTTTTCACAAGTGGTAGATGTGTGGTGTCCTATTTTGGACCTGTACAATTGAAGCTTTAGCATGGAGGAGAGTTTTCTCTTGTTTCTTGCTTTATTTTTGTTGTTCTGAAGATCTTACTTCCTGTGATTTCTTATACACTAGTCACAGTGAGGAATGTTGTTTCTTTACATTGGATGTTTAGGTTGTGGTCGGGAGCTTCACGTCAGAACCTGCACCAAGCCATGGAAATGGGCAGGGGCCAGCATTGGGATTATCTCCGTTAGCTGTGCCTGTGGGTCTGTCTCCTGCATCTGCGACACATCGAGCTCCCAAGAATGAATAAATTAGGAGCTCTCTGTCTTCCTGCACGACAATGCAGCATGAGTGTATGTCCGGAACATTCTCTTGCTGGAAGATTGGTTTCACGTATCATCTTCCCTCTTTAGATAAAGCTGTTTCAGGCTACTGCTACAAATGTACTTGCACTGCTTCTTGTATGATGCAGACTTCAGAAAACTAGACTTAATCTATAGCTGCATGAGATCAGACACACCTTGCACATGTTCTGTTTTGCATTTTTTTTTCTGTTATTTCTTGCTGGCTGTGGTGCAGGTGGTCTGCAGTGCTCTGTGTTAGTCTTTGTTTAGCTGCATTGAGCACATATTACAGGGTTAATCATGGTTCTCCTTGTGTTTATCTAGACTGGCTTGTGAAGTGGCTTACTTTGTGTCATTAGGAAATGAAATGTCTCATTGTCTAAGAAGGAACCATTCTATACAACTTGATTGCTTATGAACTTATTGTATTGTTTGTAATGTGCATGTGTAATCACAGCTGCAGGTTGTCACTGTCAAGCAAGCAGGTGCAAAAACCAAGGAATTGGAGAGCCAGACAGTCTAGACAGAGAAACACTCACAGGATGTTGGGCAAATTCAACATTGGAGGAATGTCAGCATACTGATACCAGGATCTCTTTACCAGATGGAGAAATCAGTATGGCAAAAGTTTTGACAGTTGTTGTCATTCATGCAAATCCAGGCTATCCTGTCTGTGCTCATTTTAGGGTCTTCACTTGAGTTCTCAGACAAGAGCTAATCACCAACAGAGAGGCACAAATCAGTGAGTCTAGAAGATAGCACTAATCCTGAGTGATGTCTGATGAAGAGGGTTAGCGAATGAACCTGAAAGAAGGAATACCTATAAAAATGGTGCACATGAACTTAGAAACTTCTGTGAAGACTATCACCTTTGTATGATTTGGTTGTTGCATAGTCACTAGAAGAATGGACATAGTTTCAGATAGAATACTGTCAATATCCATAGGAGAGGGCTCTTCAGTGAGGTCCTTGCAGATTCACTTTGGTTTGACCGCTTCAATGTTGACACAGTTCTACACAGCACAAGCCTCTCTTTGAGGTAAGTACTTTTAGGGTATTTTTTCTGTTGAATTTGTGGTTTGTAGACTTTTGGGTTCATGGCCACCAGTGGGCTGGTCTTCAACCCTTTTTTGTCTCAGAGGAGCTCAAAACTGTTGAATCTCACAGACTGGTATGTCACTGACCCTCTCAATGTTGAAAAATTTAGTCAAGAGTCTCTTTCTAAGAGCCATGCATCTCTATTGATAGATACTCTTGTGCATGATAGTGCAACATATGTGTTGAGTCCCTCTGTTGAATAACACCATGTTTAGAGTAGCCACTTTATGCACTGGCACATTGGATTGTGACAAAGTGGGCTACAGATTGAATTTGTCACTGTAGTAGTTCCCCAAGATTTTTGACATTGAAAATGGGGAGGGTGTACACTTGTTGCACACATTGTTGTGGTCATTTCCAGACTTTATAGCAAGTGTATTTTCACTTGCAAGGTATCCCAAGCTGCCTTTATTCCCCCATCACCATAAGAAGGCTGTTTCAAAGGGGAGAAACATGTTCAGAGAAAAGAAACTTCAGATAAAGCCTACTTGCAATCTGAAAATGTTTTTATCAAATACTGAGCTTGAAGAGGTAGGGTTTGCAGTAGGTACAAAGAGTGTTATGGGGTGCTATCGGAGGTGATGTTTTTGTGATGGTTATGTAAGTTGATACTAGAGTCACAGTTTTGTTTGATGTGTGTTATGAGAAATCTGTGGTCCCCCACTGAGGTTTGTGGTGCAATTTGCAATGGTGATCAACAGTTTTGGAAATAGAAATTTCATGCAGTCAATGGGGAGTCTCAGCATGTACTGAAGTGCCTTGATTTTTTATTGCCCCAAGCTAATGGAGGTGCGAGTGTAGATTTTGGGCGCACCCATTCAATTGATGGGTTGTTTTGAAATCTACCCATCTACTTGTTGGGTTTCTCAAAATATGAAGGTTGGGTAACTGATTTGATCATGCCTATATATCATTATAGTTTTTTGGGGTTGTCACTAGCCTTTTTGTATTGTGAGGTTTCATATCAATATGAAATGTAAAACAAAATCATATGACTAATTTTTTTATATGAAATTTGTTTGATAAGCATACAAATAATTAGCTTCAATTCTTTTAAATCTTATTAAAATGAGATTCTTAAGAAAATGATCTAAAAGATTATGCAAGAATTGATAAAAATAAAACATATCAATTTTTAAATAAATTAAAATTTTAATATAAAATTTTCTTTTGAAATATAAAATATAATAAAATTTTATTTGATGTTATTTTAAAAACTTCAATAATGCTTTGATGAAGATTTAATTTAAAAAATCATAATGAAATTAATTTTTAATTGATTAATTATAGTGACAATGTTTCATTGGAATTGGTTTATGTAGGATGGGATTTTGGTGATTGTCATTCTGACAATTCCACAGCCATTCTGGATTATAATTGGTCATAGATCAAATTTCATTTTAGAATATATATATATATATTGGCACCCTTTCAATGTTTTTATCAAACCATATCTTGTTATGAATTTATTTAATGAATTAGACTTTGATTGACAAAAATGAAAAAACATATTAATGGAACAAAATGGCATATATTGAAATGTATAAGATTTTATCTTTTGAAAAGACTAAATTGATTGATTACAACAAAATTATTATGTCCACAAAAAATAATTTAATCGTTGTCACTGTTAAGGTGAAGTAGCGTGGAGCCCAAAATTGTTTGTATTATTGTTGTTTTTTATGTCATAAAATTTTATTATTGCCCTAAGATAGTAGACATGCATGTATGATTTTAGGTTTTATCAAGCATGTACGAGGACAAAGACAACTAGTTTTCTTTTAAGTTTTGGAGGGGGGAAAGATTTTGTTCATTTTTCTTTTGTTCCCAATGGACTCCCATCAGGTTCCCAATATGTTCCTCAAGCGTGTTCCCAATAGCACCTCACTTTAATCTCATATGTTTTGCCCAAAGTCCTCCCCTTCTCACCTATATAGCTGGGCAAAGGGAGAGACACATTATCTTTACATAGAATCTTCTATTTTGGGGAACCTCCATAGTTAAATGTTTTTTTTGAAATGGGCCAATCAAATTGGCTCATTGCAAAAATTAAATAAATTTTAATGATGAAATTTTGAGAAGCTAGTATATGGGTGATTTTGCATAATATTTCGCAGGCTCATATAATCTATTGTACGATTGTCCCTAGACAATTCCAAAGATAATTTTAAACACAACTCATAATTATTTCACCATTTCCCAATTTAACTATCTCATTTCTTAATAACTATCTTACTCCTTTCCTCTACCCAAGGGCAGGGATATGAAAAAAGTCTTATTTCATTTTCAAGCTCAATTACTTCATTCCTTTACTAATAATTATCTTCTTTTTTTTGTTTGTTAATAACTACCTTCCTCTTTTACCTTACCCATCATGGATATAATATAATGTTTAATATAATTTAAATTAATTAAAAATTGATATAAATAATAATGAGATATTAAAAACCCAAATAGGAACATGATAAAGAGTGGATTCAATTGAATTTGGTATAGCCAACACTCAGATTTGTGTGAAGATTTTTATTATTATAATTGAATGAATTCCCATTTGGAATTTGACATTTTTAACAATCAAATTTGTGTGAAGAAAATTTTGTGAGTGAATGGACTTCATTGGAATCTGATAGTTTCCGGATGGTCAGATTTCTGTGAAGAAGAAATTGTGAGCTGAGGGGTCGGTGGGTGGATGGGTGAGTGAGTGGGTGTGTGGGCCCAAATGGGTCTCATTTTTTTTGCTTAATGGTTTTAAAAAAGTGTCCCAAACAGAGTAACATGAAGTCAAAAGGGGAAGAGTGATATTTATCATCAACAAGTTCTTTAGGAAACCGATTCAAAAACAATAAATAAAATAAATCTCGTATCAAGAAGGTACTTGGCAAAAGAAAAGGCAAAACAAGTTACAAGTTACAACTCTTGTTTATTTCCAACTTGTTGCTCACAAGTGCCTTCAAAGTCTAAGATTCCACGACTATTGATAATTTTTATTCATCATCAATATTGGATCCGGAAAGCACATAGAGAGGAGAGCAGTTGACTTACATATACTAAAAAAAATTTGCCAGAAAAGGCACAAAACCTATGTTCTTTTTCCAACAAATTTATAGTTGAAAAAAAGAATTTGGGAAAATCTTGTTTTTCTAGTGTAAATTTGACTAATTTTGCTAATTTTTTGGGAATTTTTTTGTCAAATTTTTAATATCAAACAATTGAAAAAAAGAACCCCTGCTAGCTAGAAACCCAAAATGACAAAACATCAACAATATTATTATACCAACATTATGAATCTTCTACACATTTCTAGCACATCACATCTTGACAAACAAAATTGCAAATGCATGGTGGTGGGACACTCTTTTTTCTCATTCTCCATAATGTAAGTGCGACTTTGTGTTAAAGAGTCATTGTTATTTCTAGTGGGTGCCCGTGACCTTCGGCCACTGTGAAGTCCCCCGGTTTCTTTAAACTTGGTTCGCGTTTTAGAAACTTTTAACTTTTTTATTTATTTATTTTTATGTGTTTTCTATTTTTATTATTATTTTGTGATCATCCAACCGGACAGACATTTCATCCATCCCCTTAATTGGGATGGACAGTAGCTAAAAGAAAAAAAGCTTCCCCAAAATTCGTCCCGTCATCAAGCCGGACGGACATTTCATCCATCCCCTTAATTGGGACAGACAGTAGCTAAAAGTACCCAAAATTTGTCTTTAAAATCAAATTGTATCTCATCTTTGTTTGTGGACTTCCAAAATTTCATAGTACATAATTAGCCTCTTTCTCAATGCTTTCCAAGGTATTTCTTGGCTCCTTTCTTTTTGTATTTTTAAAAGAAAATTGTGGGCTCTATGCATCATTATTTTTGTTGCCATATGCATACATACGTACCATGTACGTGCACGTGTATAGCATGGCTGACTTTGGGATTGTGAAGGAAGTCAAAACCTTTTGGTTTTTTGGGGGTCAATTTGTATACCCACTAATTAGGATTCACGAGGATATGTGTGTGAGCATCATGCAATATGTGCATATTTTGGCATGTTCTACTCCACTTTTATCAATGCTCTATTATCACAATAGGATATTGGTTGAGTGAAAAACTCAATCCAAAATAATGGAAACATCTGACTTAGGTTTGGTTTTAAGTTGAGGTAATAGTTGAGCACTCACTTCAATTGAGTTTATGAAGCTAGAGAATTTTCACTATTTTCAAAAAAATTCGATAAATGATGATTTTTTTCAAAAACTTTAAGAACATAAATGACAAAATATTCACATTTCCTTTTTTTGTTTTTCGGTAGCCAAGATGCAAAAATTTTACCACACAAAAGAAAATCTATTCCCAAGGATTCTAAAAATTGATAAAATTCTTTAAGAATTTAAGAAAGAGGGATAAATGGGGAGTCTTGTTCAACAAATTTGAAAGACATTGTAACCATATAGCCATGTAGATAGTTGTTGCAAGCTCCACACAAAAAGGCCCAAAATGGGGCATTGGAAATTGACAAGGTGCATACAAAGCCCATCATAGAATAAGTTAGTGACAATTAGGATTTCAAATTGTGCACATGTAGATACCCATTTGAAGTTGACCCCTTAACGCCTAACAAGCCAAAAAATGGCTTTTTTTGGTATTTGAAATTGATCTAGATGATAGAGATTTTAATTTTTATAATTTTTTGGTTGGGTGGACACATTGAATATCTTTTCAATGGTTTGTTGCGCAAGCATATACAAGTGGATTTGGGGAAGGATATGTCAAGAAAACCCCCATGTAACCACTTTCCCATGTGTGTGAGGAAGAAATGCCCAAAGGCCAAGGCCCACCCCTAGTCGGCCTTCCTAGCTTAGCTAGGCTAACTTGAGAAGACGTTTAAGAGTTGACCCACGAGTTGTGGTAGCGAGATCATTTTATTTGTCCATCATTTTGAGGATCGTCACATTCTCACTCTAAAAGTTAGAAAGATTCATTCCTATGAAATAAGATCACATTTTGGCTTGAGTTTTTTATACGAGTAGCTAACTTAAATAATTGTGAGTGCCAAATTAAAATGCATTCATTAATCCATGTCAAAAAAAAAAAAAAAAAAAAAAACCAATGAAAGTTCAAATCTAACCTTGGGCAACATCTATTTGATTGTGAGCTCAATCTAGTTTTATTATTTGATCATCTTTTACTTGATTTTGGCTGAAATTTTTACCAAAGAACTATGAGTTTGTAAACTTTGAATCTATTGCTAAATTTTTAATTTGAATTAGGAATGAGTAGATTGGACCAAAATTCTAAATAAATCTCAAATACAAATAAAATTGTTGTAAAATGGGCTTAGATTTTTAGGGGTTAAGAAGTTTCCACATAGGAGGTTGTCTTTTTCCCACCAACAAAGCATATACTATTTTGTGTGCTTACACACATAATTAGCCAACATTATGTGAACTTTGATTCCCAAGCCCAAAATCTCCTAAAGAAAAATTGACTTTACAGTGTTGCAAGTTCATCACATGGCATTATTTTCATCTCAAAAGTGAGAACATCTCGCTCGTGAACAAAACGTCCATCATACACAATTGCTGAAAAAAACACAAAAAACCAAGCACAAAGTGACATAAAGATCAAGAGAGAAAAAGAGAGAAAAGTGGATACATTTTTCAACATATGTATTGAAAAAGAACAAATGAAATTAGTCTTGAGATGGGATGAACTCTATGCTACTCAAAAGATACTAGCGCCGCAAATGCGAATGGAAAGTAAAAAGAGAGATTTTCAATCACACTTGCTTCACCCCAAACTTGACTATCAAAGTATTAAAAAAACAACAACAATAACGCGTATACACACGTGCACACACCCGCACATACACACGCATACACACTCAACTTTTCTTCTTTTTTCTTTCTCTTTCATACCAATGCCACAAAATCCCTCCCCAAAATTTGCCCTCTCCAAACTATAATCAACATTATTTTCCTTTGCCCCCATCTTCCAAAGTCTCTATTCCAATGAGACAAACCCCAAACTACCATAAAAACTTTGTAGTAGCACCCACAAATAAAGTCAAATAAGGAAAGACTTTTTACAAGGCAAATTTATATTCTCTTCAATTTGTCCTCTCTTGTTTTTTTCCCTTATCAAATTCTTGTCCCTCCTTACCTAGTGCTTGTTTGATGCAAAAGGTTTTCCAACTCTTTGTTCCAAAAACTTTTGTGAGTATAGAGTGTGGAGAGTTTGTTAAGGGTGCTATCAATCAATTGCTCACAACAAAAGCTCAGTGCTTTGTGATTCTTGGTAGCAATTGGATTTGTTTGGGTTTTTTTAGAACTGAGTTTTTATGTTGTTTGTTTTGGAAATGGGTTAGTTTTGCAATTGGATTTGTTTTGGTTGTTTTACAATTGAAATTGTGTTGCTAGTTTTGCAAATGGATTTGTTTCAGCAAGTTTGCAATTGAGTTTGTGTTGCATATTTTGCAAATGAGTTTACTTTGGTTGATTTACACTTGAGTTTATATTGCACGTTTTTGCAAAATGGGTTTGTTTTGGTCCTTTTGCAATCGATCTTTCTTTTGGATGCTAGCAATTGTTTGTTGAGTTGTGCTTGGTTGATACCCTTTGTTACCAATTGTCTTTTTTTTGAGCCAGTTCTTGTTGGGTTGCAAGCTAAACAATTTCAAATCTGCATGTGTGAAACTGGTTGTTTATTCGCAAAAATTCAAATGAAAAATGTAAGCTTGTAGATTCAACAGAAACTGAATTTGCAGCTGCAAAATTATTGCTGCTGCTGGTTTTTATTTCTGTTGCTGCTTTGTTGATGTTGATTGTTGTTGTTTTGTTATTGTTTCTATTGTTATGGTGGTAGATTTTTCTGCTAGAATTTCGGCAGACTATTATTTCCATCTACTTTACCGTGCTTTCTTTCAACTTGTAGTTGCTTCTGTTAATCAAGTTTGCAAATGCAGTACCAATATGATGCAAATTTGCAGCCTGAGTTTTGGAGCTGTTGTTGCTACAAGCAGCATCACATTGTTGTTCTGTTGGTTGTGGACATGAGACCAACTCTCACCACTAACAGCAGCAGCAGCAGCAACCAACACCGCCACCGGGCTCAAGCTTCAACACAATTCCTTCTTCATTTGCAACAATAGGTGCACCAGCTGGGAAGTTGGTCCCAGAATTGGGGAGATCGTCACCTGCAACATTAAGAATCTGGTAGAATGCTTGTCTACAACAAGAATCTAGCAAAATGCACTACTACTGTCCATCATACAAGATACGGTACTACTACTGTGGAAGCGTTGTTGTTGCAGAAACCAGAGGATTGTGGAAGTGGTGATGAATGGGGTGCTTCAGCAAGAAGAAGAAGAAGCAGGAGAAGAAGCAGCAGGTGTCGGTTTCATCCGATCCTTTTGTTGATTTGTCTCGCAATACTAGCATGCAGTATTGTGCCAATTGCAGAGGGATTGGGATCCATGTCTCCACTGGCGGCAGTGTCTCGTGATGTTTTCCATGGCTCTTCTCCAGTGGCAGCCTACTCTTGTACAGTATGTGTGATTCTCGCTGGGAGAAAGCAGTTGATCCGCTGCTGGGATTCTCGCGATCCGAGGAGGATTTTCTCCGTGGGCAATGCGGGAGTCTCGTACGTGGGTGTGACAGGCGGAGATGGGTTTATGTGCGGATTGCGAGAGTCAACAGGACAACCCTTTTGTTGGAATCTGAGAGATGAGAAGAACTCGTCGTCTCCTTGGAGAAGAAGCCAGCAGCAGCATCGTCTGTCGGAGAAGAGGTACGTGCAGATTGCGGTAGGAGAATCCCATGTGTGTGCGCTTCGACGAGTGAATGGATCCATCAATTGCTGGAGACTGAAAGGATGGGATCAGCAGCACTCAAGAAGATCGTCCTCTACATCAACATCGCCGCATGGGTTTGCCTTCCTCTCTCTCACTGCCGGCGGGGACTTCACTTGCGGGCTTACCAACGGATCGCAGATGATGTGTTGGGGAGTAGAGCTCAACCTGAACGTCTCCACCATGTACTCCAGCATCAGCGCAGGAAGAAGACATGTTTGTGGGATCCGAGTCGCGGATGGTGCTGTCGAGTGCTTCGGGAAGTATCCTTTGCAGGAAGGAGCAGCAGTGCCACCGCCTGAGAATTGGGCATTCTCGTCTCTTGCACTCGGAGCTTCTCACAGTTGCGGATTGTGCACAGAGACCCACGAAGCGGTTTGCTGGGGTGATAACTCCACAGCTCAGCTCGCAGCTCCTCAAGGAGTCGCGTTTGCTTCCATCACTGCTAGCGACTTCTACACTTGTGGTATCAAGGAGACTGATCTCTCCACTGTCTGCTGGGGGAGAGGGTTTGATAACAGTAGTCAAAAGAACAATCGCAGCGAGTTCTTGTTTCCTCCGCAGCTGAAAGCTGCACCCGGGATCTGCACCAACAGTCCGTGTCCGCTCGGCTCCTTCTCTTTCCACGGCTCCAATGCCACAATGGGTGTGGGAGGAAATGTTTGTGCAAACCGCAATCAGTTTGTCTGCCTCGCTTGCTCCAACAGCACTTGTCAAGGACCTCCAGCAGCCGCCATGACACCACTGTCGTCGTCGTCTTCAGCTCCTCCTGTTCCTATCGCATCTCCTTCACACCCTAAACCTTTTCCCTGTCCAATTCCGAGCACGCAGCAGCCACCTTCTTCTTCTCCTTCTTCTTCGCTGCTCAAGGGCGGCAGCAGCAGCAGCAGCAGCTTGAGGCGCACAATGCTCGCGACAATCTCTTTAGGAGTCTTGGGAGGAGTGGGGATTCTCGTCAGCTTGGTGGCGCTCATCTGCTGCTGTTTCCTGCACCGCAAGCAGCAGCAGCAGCAGCAGATCCCAAAACTCCAGAATTGCTGCACATGGAAGTTCGCATGCAACGCGAATGCGCGACGCCGCAGCAGCAGCAATAACAGCCGTGTCCATCACTCGGAAGAGAATCCCGGAGCTGCTGCTGATGAAAAAGCCGACGATGACGAAGCATGCAACCTCGCCGTAGTAGTCACGCCCATGCGCTTGTCGCCACTGCACGGCTCCTCCATAAACAGGTACATGTCTTGTCTTGTCTCTCTCTCATCGGGACTTGCTTGTTTTCCGCTGTCGAGGGAGGGGGATCTCTCTGCAATGCACTGCGCATTCATGCTAATCGCATCACAATGTGGTCTTGTTGTTGTTGCGGGCTCTTGTGTGCAGGAGTAGTGCGAGGCGAGATTTGACAAATAGAGCAGATCTCTTCACCTTCAACATGTTGGCTGCTGCAACCGAGGGTTTCGGAGATGGGAGGAGAATCGGGGCGGGGAGCTTCGGAGTGGTGTACAGAGGGGTTCTTCCCGACGGAAGGGAAGTGGCGATCAAAAGAGCGGAGAAGATGAACGCCAACAAGACGATGTACGAGGATAATGAGACGGCATTCGAGAAGGAACTGGAGTTTCTTTCAAGGGTGCATCATCGAAACCTTGTGAAGCTCGTGGGCTACTGCGATGAAGACGACGAGCTTCTGCTTGTGTTGGAGTACATGCCCAATGGCACGCTTTACGATCACTTGCATGACGACAGACATAGCAACAGCGGTGCCATCTCTTCCTGGCACTTGCGTGTGAAGATAGCGTTAGAAGCTGCGCGAGGAATCGAGTACCTTCACACCTATGCTGTACCCGCCGTCATCCATCGTGACATCAAATCTTCCAATATCTTGCTGGATGCTTCATGGACTGCTTGTGTCTCGGATTTCGGGCTTTCTCTCTTCGGTCCTGAAGAAGAAGTGTCGCACATCTCCATGGCTGCTGCAGGTACAATGGGTTACATCGATCCTGAGTACTACCGTCTTCAGCATTTGACTACCAAGAGTGATGTCTATAGCTTTGGTGTTGTGCTCTTGGAGCTTCTCACTGGCAGGAAAGCCATCTCCAAATGCTCCAACAAGAACAACAAGAACATTCCTGCCAACCCATTAATCAATGTGGTAGATTTTGCAACTCCTCGGATACAAGCTGATGAGCTTGTTTCCATTCTTGACTTCAGATTACCCATTCCTCAAGCACTCGAGTTGCAAGCTGTTTCAATTCTTGCTTCTGTTGCAGAGCATTGTGTGCGACAGGAAGGTAAGGAACGACCTTCCATGACCTATATTGTGACTCGCTTGGAGCAAGCTTTCTCTTTCTCTTGCAAAAACCGGAGGAAATTGCAACCGGCACCACAAGAATCCAGTGATCAGTACAACAACAACAACAATGCTGCAGCAAATTCCAGTATTGCCAACTGGATCCATCAGGAAATAGAAGAACTAGGATTGAAGCTTGATGATGATGATGATGATGATGATGATGATGATGGTGATAATGATGATGACGATTTGAGTCTGTGTGGTGATCCTGAGATCAATCATCTGCAACAAGGCCATGATAGAATCTCATCCTTCACCTTGCAACAACATGGTGTTGGTGATCAGCTACATCATCTGCAACAACAATAATGCCATGAAACAATGTCCTCCACATTGCAACAACATGTTGTTGGTGACCAGCTCCCATCATCTGCAATGACAATGCCATGACAGAATATCCTTCTCCACCTTATAACAACAGGGTGATGATCAACTCCAATTGTCTGCAACAAGAAGGCCATGACTGAAAGAATGTCCTACTGCACCTTGCAACGACATGATGTTGATCAGCTCCAATCATTAGCAACAAGGCCAAGAAAGAATATCCTCCACCTTGCAACATCATGGTGGTGATCAGCTCCATCCCTTGTTGAGGATTCTTTATCTGCTTCTGATATTTGCAAACACAATCGATCAGCAGCAACACCTCATTTTGCTGATATACATTACTGAGAGTCAAGGACATGGAGAGATTCCATGATAAGTACAGCAGCAGCTGATGATGAGAATCAATATAGCCACTGACATTCAGTCAAAAATGGTCTGTCTACCCCATTCTTGGCGTTGTTTTAAGCTTTTTCTTTGAGTTTGTTGCTCAATTCCTTTCTTTCAAGCTTGTATTGAGCTTTTTTTCTTGAGTCTGTTGCTTGATTTTTTATTCTTTTTTATTTGTTTTTAGCTATTGTTTTGAGTTTGAGCAATTGAATAGACAGATTCCAAGTATCCCTTGCATAATAACCGATTTGCTCCCAACAGAACAAGAACCTAAAGCAACTCATGGCCATAGGATCATGTAAAGTGCCAGTTCCATTGAAAGTAAGGAATGCTAATTGAATTGAAGGACCAGAGACAAAAGTATGCTGGTAGTTAGCTTCTTCCTCTTCCCCCCAAAGAGGTTGTGAGTTTCAAACCCATCTTATGAAAATCCTAAGACACATAGGTTGGGGAAACTGGGGCAAAGGGCAAAGCTTAAGGCCCAAGGCCCTTCAAAGGACCAAATTGGCCAAATCTGAAATCTGATTTTTTTCAAAAAAATTATTTCCTCTTTTGAAATTCTTGTCTCTAAAATCATAATCTTCTACGCCTATATAATATATATGCAATCTAAAAAAACATATAGGCCAAATATGAAATCTGATTTTTTTAAATTTGTTATTTATTTTGCCCATTTTGTCATTCTTTGTTTCCAAAATCATAATGGTCCATGCATATATAATATATGTGGAATCTAAAACAAAATCTAAACAAAACCTAAAATCTGATTTTAAAATAAAAATTCTTCCATTCTTCCATTCTTGTTTTTAAAATTATGATGGTCCTTGTGCCTACATAATATGTGTACAATATAAAAGCAAAATTTAACCCAAACTTGAAATCTGACTTTTTACTTCATTTCATTTGTTTATGTATAGCATCTTGTTTTTCAAACCTTCATGATCCATGATTTAAAAGAAAAACACACATATTCCATACCCAATCTGCCCTTTCATTACATTATGACTACCATTGGACTACAAAACCAAGATACAATGAATGAAAGAGTATTCCCCTTCACCTTAAGCCAAATGTTCCCCCTTCCTCCTTCCTACAATTGTGGTCACAAACTTATCCAAACCTTAGGTGAATTAGTTGGCATCACCTATTATATCAATCCAAAGGTAATAGGTCTCATCTACTACTAATAATTCTATAATTACTGAGGTGCCCCCTAAATAAATTAAGCTAAGATATATCTTTTAACACTTTTGAAGTGAAAACCTTTGCCAATTATAAAAAATATGGGCATTGAGGTACAAAATAAAACTAGTAGCACTTGATATAAATGTAAATGGTTTCTAGTAACATATTTTTGCTAAAAAAAATGCCCATCACATGTTAATAAAAATTCATATTTTATCTTTCTGCAACAAACAATAAACCTCATTCCAACTCAATGTTGGTTGGTGGATGAAAATATCAACTTTTGGATTACAAGACATCTTTTTGGCAAAGATGAAATACAAAAGTTTGCATGGGACATACTTTCCTTTCTTTTTGATAGAAGATGACAAAAGAGATACAAAATCAATGCAAGTACAAGCAAGGCAACATTCGATTGCGACATCATAAACACTGCCATGTAACATGGAACCATCAATTGACATCGTGCACACACATCCAATCCCAGGTGGAGGTATGTCAATGTGAAGCAAAATTGATGCATCCATTAGGTTAGTTGGCTCCAATTTGCAATCATGAAATTCATTTCGTTCCCTTCATCGAACTAACTTCCCATCACGTTTTGATGGGGCTTGCCCTGCCCCAGGTTGAGGTTTTTAGTGTTCATCCTCACCTCTTTCAAATGGCATAAGTTCCCAAAGATATCTTTATGTGGGAATGAATGTCTTGATAAGTGAAAATTGGCTTCCTCAAGGCACACAATTTCACTAGTTGTGAGATTTGTGCCTATGATCACTGGCCATATAGTGGGCAAGGATGGATGTTTGAGGACAAATGTTCAAACTATACCTTCCACACATCTATGGATGTCATTTGCACAAAACCAAAACTTACAATCTTATGATTCTACACAAGCTTTAGATTGAAATAAATTTGAATGTGTCAGGGCTAAAATCCCATTCTTCCCCTTTACAATGAGTGCCTTGCATTTCTTCCTAGAAAACACACAAATTGCAATACATTGCACCTTGGATCTTGGACTTGTGTGTTCAATATGTCATCTTGCTTGAATGCAATTTGTTTCCACAACTGCTTGTGATGTAGATGGAATTCTTTTAGTAGTGGATGCCATGTTTGTAAGAGACTTGAATTGAAAAGATGATGGAGGCACAACATGTTATAAAGAATCACAAGGCCTTGATGCACAACAATAAGGGACAAAGAAATTTTCTTTATCACTACAATGTGAATATCCAATAGACCCCGGTGGAGTTCCCAATTTTTGCTTATAAGTCCCAAACTTTTCTTCCCCTTCAAGCCCAACCATCTTATTTTGAAGGGAAAGCAATAACCGGAGGAAATTGCTACCGGCACCACAAGAATCCAGTGATCAGCACAACAACAATAACAATGCTGCAGCAAATTCCAGTATTGCCAACTGGATTCATCAGGAAATAGAAGGGCCAGGACTGAAGCATGATGATGATGATGATGATGATCTGAGTCTGTGTGGTGACGCTGAGCTCCATCATCTGCAACAAGGCGATGAAAGAATATCATCCTCCACCTTGCAACAAGGTGTTGGTGATCAGCTACATCATCTGCAACAACAACAATGCCATGAAAGAATGTCCTCCACATTGCAAGATGTTGGTGATCAGTTCCCATCATCTGCTATGACAATGCCATGACAAAATATCCTTCTTCACCTTACAACAACAGGGTGATGATCAACTCCAATAGTCTGCAACAAGAAGGCCATGACTGAAAGAATATCCTACTGCAGCTTGCAATGACATGATGGTGATCAGCTCCAATCATTAGCAACAAGGCCAAAAAAGAATGTCCTCCACCTTGCAACATCATGGTGATAATCAGCTCCATCTCTTGTTGAGGACATCTGCTTCTGATCTTTGCCCACACCATCAATCAGCAGCAAGGCCTCATTTTGCTGATATACATTACTGAGAGTTGGGAACATGGAGAGAATGCATGATATGTACAACAAGAATCAACACAGCCACTGACATTCAGTCATAGTTGGTCTGCCTACCACATTCTTAGGGTTATTTTCAGCTTTTTCTTTGAAATTGTTGCACTGTTCCTTTCTTTCAAGCTTATATTTAGCTTTTTTCTGGAGTTTGTTGCTTGGATTTTCATTCTTTTTGAGTTTGTTTTGAGCTATTGTTTTGAGCAATTGAATAAACAGATTCCAAGTATCCCTTGCATAAGAACTGATTTGCTCCACACAACACAAGAACATGAAACAACTCATAGCCATGGGATCATGTAAAGCCAGTCCCATTGAAACTAAGGAATGCTAACTGAATTGAAGGACAGAAACAAAAGTATGCTGGTAGTGGCAAATCAGCCCTGCAGAAAGAGTGTTTCTTTGTTGTGAGATGAATTTATAATCTGCAATTCATTGACTGAGATCTTGGGGGAACAAAAGCCAATACACTCCTCACTCTAGAGATGGTGCAAAACTAAGAGAACTGATTAAAATACAATAATGTACAGTGGGCACTTGTAGGTCAATCAGTAGTCATGACCATGCTATAGGCACAACTGAACAGGTTGCTTTAGCTTATAGATAGATTGAACACCATCCGTGAGTCTTTGGTTGGCATTCGACCGTCCATAAGCATTCCTACAAAACTTAATTTGTCATATGCAAGAAGGCAGTGTAGACATTACAGAGACAGAATGGAAAGAACTGACCTCTTTTTCAAAAACTCAGACAAAAAAAAACCCACCCACAAAACATGTACATAGTTTGCAATCACATCTGACTCTATCTACCATTTCAGCACCCAACCCAGGTCTGCAGTTCTTGATGGCAGCACTAGATTCAAATGAAAGACCCTCGCCTAATTAATTCCATTAGTGTTCCAAGCCAATCAAGGTTGCACATGCCAAGAATACAGGGCTGTTTGCATTTCTCCAGACTATCGAACAGCTTCAAGGGCTTCAATCATCACCACACTGTTACCACGTATGACCTGCATATACAAGTGAAGACTTTTATTATACAAGGGGAGGCAGTAATTTGGCTCAATGTACCATGAGGATGATGCAAATGGCAATGTAAAGAAAGCCAGTTGATGCAAAGATACAAGACCCAACCACTGTTGTGGATTGGGTGTCTATGGAGAAACTTGAAAGGGACACAGAAGTGGGAACACTTACAACCATGCCAATCTCTGTAGTGTCATTTCCATTAACCTCTAATGTGTTGTCCAGCACCAAATTCATGAACTGGTCAAAGCCACGCAGGACTCCAATCACATTCCGGTTGGCATTCAATTTTACTGCAACCATCAGTACAGATAGATTCAGAGACATGGAAGATTCAGAACGGCATTTCCAAGAACAGTATTGAGGTTGGCAATGAGCAAGCAGCAAGTGGTACTGGCATTTCCACTGATAACTGCTCGTAGCAGCGGCAGCTTTAAGGCGTGCAAGGAAACAGTGTGCAAAACAGAATGATGAATTGTCTGAGAAGTTACTATCAGATTACACCCAGTGATAAAGAGTGCTGTCAGCGAAAACTTCCACCTATCTCTCTCAGCCTCGCATGAATCAGACGAACATGAAAATGAGCTCGGCTGGGATTAAGAGGCATTTAACCATAGTCCCACAAGACAGCTATGGTGGACTGACTGGTCATGAGCGAGACCGACGCCGACGAAAGGATGGGAAATGCGGCGTAAGGAAAGTCAAGTAAAGAAGAAAAGAGACGCAACGGCGAAAAAAGAACGAGGATTGGAGTTTCAACGAGCACTCACTGTTGAGCTTCTTGTCCATGTACCTGTACAGCAACAGAGACCCCAACCAACCATAAGACCACTGCGACGGGATGACAATGAAAAACCAGAAAGAGACCAAAACATTCAGAGCAACGAAATCTAAAAAAAACAAAGAGAAAAAAAACTGCAAACCACTTACTTCTTCAGATCCGGAGGCTGTCCAGATTTGCTCATGGTGTCGAAGCTCCTTTAAGAACGACAAGAGAGAGTTTAGTGTGCGGCGGACCGCAATTTCTGTTCTCCGGGAACGAGAGATTTTGCTCGCCTTTCAGCTGTTTCCGCGCTCTTTGCGGGTTTCGTCTGCAACCCTAACCCTAACCCTAAAAACAAAGAAACCCTAGGGGACACAAGGTACTTGGCACCTCCTCCTGTTGCGACTTGGATTGTGTCGTTCCGGATCTGATCGGATGAATGAGAGGGATGCATAAGGTGTCGGGCTCTGGATTGAGACTTGGGGAGTTTGCAGGCTTTCTTCGCAGGAGGATTCTTGCCCAGCACTTGACGCATGTCTCTCTCTCTATCTCGTCCCGTGAATCTCTTGCACCGATTTCAACCCTTTTTGCGAACGGAAGGAAAATCTGCAGATGTTCTGTGTAGTTATTGCTTCTCAGGATCTATTTAGCTGATTCTGGAGATGTCTTCATCTTGGAAATCTGTGAAGTTTCCTGCTAGTTCTCGTCTTTTTGCTTGCTGTGTTCTACAGCTTCTGAATGAATCCAATGAATATGCCGTGGATTGCTGAATGACTTCTGCGTCTGCAGAAAAGATTATTTGGTTGTTAGCAACAACCTTTTTCCAAGTTCTCACATGGCAGAGGAATCTCGCGTTGCAGCGTTTTTAGAAGCAGAGGTTCCAGATTGGGGAGACGAGGTTATATCAAGAGCTAGGTACAAGGCCTTCACGGGACAGAGAGCGGATTACGAAGCCAGGCTCCAATTCTGGAAAACTTTGGTTGTGAAATGTGCTCGCCATTTGAACCTTGTCGTCATCGATGCAAACATGGTGAGAGTGCGGTTTTTTTCGTCTCATCGTCTCCGGTCCGAGAGGGAAAAAAAAATCGAGATAATGATTTCCACCTCTTGATTCTTATGTGAATTCCGGCATGGATTGGCTTCTGAATTTGGCTTGCGAATTTTTTTCTCAGGTACAACAGAAATGGTATCTGCGAGAAGGCGTCACACCCCTGGGTATTGCCACAGTTCTGGTGCACTGTTTCTCCCCTTCTTCACCTGCATCTCTGAAATTCTTGTCTACTGCAGTAGGTAGTTGAAAATTATGACATCACTAGACACATCGCCACATCTCTCCCAGGGCACGGCCTTTCCCTCCTGCTGTGCATTTTCTCCATTGAAAGGGTTTAGGGTTTAGGGTTTAGTATGTGCTCTATGGTACATACTACTCTGTGAGAATCATCAATATGGGAGAGAATTTTATCTCTTTTCAAATCAGTATCTTTGAGGTCATGACTGAGCGGATACTCAGATGTCAAAATTTGTTCTGAATTCTCTGGAACTGTTATGAATGAAATCAAGCTGAATCATTTGTTCTGAATTCTCTGGAACTGTTACGAATGAAATCAAGCTGAATCAGCTGGAATTTCCATGTTACAGTTTCAATAATCCAACAAAGGAATATAGAAAAATTGAATGCTCTGTGTTCAGCACAGATGAACTGCATTCTTCATTTCCATTGAGTTGTATTAACACTGGTGTGAACCATAAACCACCTTATCTGTGATCCATTGGCACAGCATCTCAATACTTGATCCATGAATCATGAACTGTGTTTATTCTTTGTTCAAAATTGTGGTCACAAATCCCACAAGCCCTTTTATTGCAGACTCTTGTGTACTATATCCTTGTTTCTATGATTGTTGCATTGTTGCAAATGTTCTGAACCAGGTTCTGTGTACCATTGACAGAAAGAAATGCACAAATCAGGCGAGCTTAAAACCAAAGAGGAGTTACTAAGCTCTCAGCAATCTCTTGTGCACTATACGGGTTCTCTCCTCAAACAATTGTTTGTATGGGCAGGAAGGCAGGTCCTTAGCACATCTGGCCCCCATGAACATGATGCTGCACTTGCAGATAAGCTTATTGTAACCAGCCTGCTCCAGGTGAGGTCTCAATCCACATAAACTCCACATGTTGATTGTAGCTACAACCACATGTCCAGTATTTTTGTTACAACTGACTTGAGGTATGTCACTGGAAATCTGTCACTGGAGAGCTTTCAGGTCTAAACCCTAGACCTTTCAACTGTTTGGTTCACCAGGAGCGCATGAAACTTGTGATCGAGTCCTTGACAGAAACTCAATGGGCAAAAGGATGTATAGTCACCATGGCCAACTTCCAGGAGCTCTGTGGGGGTGCAGAGACTGCAGATATTATCAAGGTAGTTCTTGTTTTGGAAGGGAAGGCTCGTGAGATCAAAGTCATTGGCACAGACAACATTGAGGTATGTGGTCTTGGGCTTTTTCACTCCATGGTTGAGTCAGTTTTCAGTTTGACAGCTGTTTCACTCCCTTGTCAGCACAAAGATATTGATATTTTTTCTCTTCTAATTGCAGGGGCTGAAAATTAGTCTCAAGGAGAACCTTGTTACAGCTGTTTCAGAGAATGACTGCCACATCCTCCAACTTCATTGGACCATGGAGAGGCTCCAGCAACAGTACAGTATCCTTGAGCAACGAGTCACAATGTAGTGTCTTAACCCCTTCCATGTACTCTCTCCCCCAAGGTTGCATTGGTTCAACTTTCTGACTTTGAGGGACCCTGCACTAGTCAAGGAGGTTTTTTGACTTCTGTTGCAGGCTGTTTGCCATGGTTCCAATGGGATGGAAACTCTTGAATCCTTACTGAGCAGAGAAAATTTTGTGGTGTGAGAAGATATTCAAGCACTCTTGTGGATAGTTCAGCAACATGGTTTAACTGCTTGGTTTGAAATAGAAAGGTTCCCTTTTTATGGTTCTGGCTGATTTGGAGATGCCAAATTGGCAGATATGCTACTATTCCTGTTCCTCACACTGCTTGCATGTAAGCCCTTGGGTCCTCAATTGATTTAATTTGGATGTGTAAACAGTTCAAGGGCTTCTACAGTGAGGGCAATAAAGGCTGGGGACAAACAGGCAGCTTTACGGCATGCACGTCGTTGGAAAACTCTCAATTCCAGTAAAGAGCGATGTGGAAACTTCATGGATAGAATTGATGAAGTCCTGACTTCAATTGCAGATGCTGAAGCAACCCAAAAGGTGAACCATCTTCCACACTCTAGCTTCACTGTGTTTTCAAAGTTAACAAAGAAGTTTAAGAAGATGAAATGCCCAGTAAACCAGACAACAACAGTCTAGTCTCAGCTGGGCCAACTGTTAAGCCTCTAAGTGTGGATTGGGGAGCAGGTGACTGATGCTGTGAAGGTGGGCGCAAGTGCAATTAAAGAGCATCATGTCACTCTGGATGAGGTGCACACATGTCTTGAAGAGCTTAACCAAGCTATTTCTGAACAAAAAGAAACTCAGGAAGCTTTAGGTGCAGATTTTCCTAACCTCTTTCCCACCCCTCCTTCATTTTTCATTGTGCATTTGAATTCTAGCTTTTCTAGGATAAATCCTTGACTAAGAGCTGTATCCATCTGTGCACAGGAGCAGCCTCAGCAACTGATGAAGAGGATGCAGATCTTGAGAAGGAGTTTGATGACTTGGAGGCGGACATTGAGGCAGAATCATTGGCTGACATTGAGAGACTACCAGAACCTCCTAGACAAGAGAGGATCAGCATCACAAATGATACTAGTATAACAGAGAGACCTGATATGCCAGCAAAAGGGAGTGTGCCAGAAAAGCATCTTGAAGATGATGACAAGAAGGCTCTGGAGAAAGCATTTGCAAATCTTGAGCTTGAACTTGCATAGGCCATTGGCAGTCCAGGTGTTCCAACAACTGGGGTTGCTTGTCCATGATGGTTGTATCATCAGGAAATGTCCTTCTTTGGTTCATTTGTAGCTCTTTTGGTTTCATTTGTAGCAAGAATTTTGTACATAAGCAACTGTTCTTCTTAAATTGATGCTCAAATTAAGAGCATTGTTCAGGGTAGAGTAAGTAAATTGGGGGTATAGAAAATTCTTGAGTAGGTATTGCCTTTCTGTGATATAGTTTGTATGGAAACTGGACCAAGGGCCCACTGGAATGAGGAAGCAGACAGACACAGGGAATCAGTGAATCCACCAGTTTTATTTTTATTGTCTCAGGGAGTAGCTACCCTTGCAGAGAACAAGCTCAGATTTTTCTCTGAACAACTTATAATTGTGTTTTCAGTATTTTTGTTCTCATTAAAACTGCCTGATGAGTGGAGCATAATCCAGACCCAAAAACTGTCATATCCTTCTTCTCCATCTTTGTTTGTCACTTTGTGCATCATCCATGTGTTGTCTCTGTTTCAAGCATTGACATTGTGGCTTTATTGCAAGTATTGTGAGTTTCAGTCTGTTGCTGTATGAATACTGTTGTTGCAGTTTGCTGCACTTGGCTGCAGTACCAATATTGTCATTGCACTCTGCAGGTCAGCAGTGGGACAAAGGACTGCAGTGCACAGGCAGCAGGGGCATTAGTGGTATGTGATTTCTTCCATACTTTTCTGCATTCATCATCTACCAGTAGTTGTATAACTAGAGGTCTCAGGCCAGGTATGGTGGGTTTTGTGATTGAATTAGGACAGATGGTTGGTCTGTGGAGGTTTTTGTGATTGAATTGGAACAGATGGTTGATGTGCAGTGGGTGAGCGATGCTGTGTGAGAAGGTACCAAGAAACTTGAGAGGACTCACTGAAGATCATGGAATTCCTGCCAAGACTAGCCTTTGAACTCTCTATCAAGTTCAGAAGACACTGAAAGACACCAGTTCCCAAAGTTGAAACCATGATTGTTACAAAAGGGAAATCGAATAATCACTTGACGTCCACCTGCCATACATCCACAACAATGTGTCAGTGAGTTGTTTCTTGTGGCCCTTCCTTTTTGAAATGGTAAGTCTTTATTGGCTTGAAAAAAACAATTCTGCATGCACATAAGCTTCCATGATCAATTTGCCAATTGACTCCCCATGTAACATAGTTGGCTACACGATGAGTAACATCAACATGGCATAATTGTGAATTATATTCACAATTACTTGAAAGGTGCTTATGAACCCCAAAGAATTTGGTCATTTCTTTCTTGCTTCTTTCAAGGACCATACTGTAGGGGTCAGCTTCCAAATTGACAAGACATTTAAGACTTCTTTTGGACTAGTTAGTATGTGTCCATATTAAAGACCAATGGACCTTTCCCTTTCCCAGAACAAAGAAGCTCACAAGATTTCCTTTGCTGGACCACTTTAACACAGTCTCAATGATAGGCGTCCTTTAGGGTTCTCCCATCTTCATTCACTTCACAAAAAATAACAACAAAATGAATGTACAAATTTTAGGAGACAATGAAGTTGAAACGTGTGGAAAGCCATTAGAAGAAAATTGAAAAAGTGGCTTGTTGCATGATGGCAAAAAATGAAGAATTTAAAGGATGTCAAGTTAGCACAAACTAGATGTCAAAAAAATTCCATCTCAATAATCAATTGCCTATAAGAGGTTAGTTGTGATGATGAGGGGTGTGTTGTAAAAGGGTGGAAGTTGGGAAATAGCTAGGCCCATTGTTATTGCTTGACTTAATATGGAAGATGTTTGCATCCTTTGCAATGTAATTGAATTTTTTTGATGAAGAAAGTAACTAAGTCAAAAAAAGGAAGGCCCTTTGGCCTTTTGAAGCTCTAATTGGCATTAGCATAATCATTTAAGAACACATCAACTTGTTTGTGTAAACATCCAAATGCTTCAATTGCTAAAGAAAGGAATTCATTAGTGGGGTGTTGGTCATAATAACTCTTTTCTTTAGCTTGAGTTGCATCAAAGGTAGCAAACCTTTGAGTTGTGCAAGATTGAGGAATTAAATCTACTCATTTTAATTCGACAATGACAACGTTAAGTAAGGTATAAATTCCATTTCTAGTGAACACAATGTCAATTTGTTGATAAAAGGAATGGAGCATGGTTGAAGGAAACACATGTAATTGTTTTCATCTTACATGGAAATCAACATCTCGCGCAATGGCGACAAAAGTGTTTCAAATTGTATCATGAATTCTTGTGCATTTGTTGCCATGGGTGCAATGTAAAAGCCCATAGGATGAATGAGATGTGTGCACATGCATCAAAGGAGACCTATAATTGAAGGAAATGGTAATTCAAGTCATGTTTAAAACATTATGGAAAAAATTGAAAAAGATAATTGAAATGTTAAAAACATTATAACAAATCATGGCTTTTCGAAAAGTTCAACTTGACTAAAATGTTCACATTGACCAAAAGGATGTCCACTTTGACTAAAAAACATGGGTCATGAAAAACACATGAATTTTTTGGTTTGTATTTTTTTTATTAAAATGACCATTTTAACCAAATGTTAAATTGTACATCTAATCAAAAGGGACAAATTTTTTAAGTGGTCTATAAAATTCCCATGGTTTAGTCAAATCGACCATATTGAATGACCATGTTTAATCAAATTGATCATATTAATTTAGTCAGTTAGTTTACTTGTTGTGTTTATTAAATTATCTACTTATTTAACATATACCTACTTATGTCCTTCCTACCTATTTATTATCTACCAAAGTTATTTAATTATCTACCTACTTACTATCTACTTACTTAATTACCTATTATTTACTTACCTACCTATCATCTACCTACATACCCTACCTATATTTTAGACAACTAGGTATGTATATTTAAAAACATAAGTAAATAAGTATGTGTACCTACCTTTCTACCTAATTAAATACCTACTTACCTACTTATGAAAAAAAAAAAAGTTTAAATGTTGTTATACACATTAACAAAAAAAATCGATTTAAGTTCAAAAAAACTTGTTAAATCCATTTGGTATCATATTGTTTTACAAAGTGTTGTGATAGTTTGATGGCCAAGACATTGGTGTGGAGCCAAAGAGACCAAAGTTCAATCCCCCTTACCAACATATATCATGTAGAATATGTATATTCGTATATATACCTTATACATATGTGTAAATGTATAATATCCAAATGGGTTATGGATAAGTATGTAGGAGGCCATGGTGGGTGAATGGGGGTATACTTATTTATTTATTACACTTTTATATTTAAAATTTGAGCTATTTTTTTAATTTAATTTTTTTGGCCGCCTAATTTTTTGTCTAATTTGACTAATTCAAAAAATTGTTTTATGGTCAGTCAAAAAAACCATTAGTTAAATTGGACATGTTCAAATTGACTTGTCCAATATGACTAAATGGTCAAATTGATCAAATGTCAAAATGATTGATTTTTTGTTTACTTTTTCAATTAAAAAAACCATGATTTATTGTAGTGGAAGACTAGTCAAACTAAAGCCAAATGGCCACCCTAAGGTCAAAACATGATAAAATTTGAACGCAATGGGCATTAGGTATCATGTCAAATAGCATGATGGAATAGGTAGGATCGTGTAAATGTTCCAAGATGTTGTTTTGAAGTTGAATTATTTGTTGTTTAATGAGTTGTTTAAAAGGAAGAAAACACATGCATGTTGGGGTTGGTAGAAGATCATATGCCATCTTGAGGTGTTACTAAAAAAGGAAAATGTTGTTGTTAATTCGTGTTAAGGCTTCAAGAAAAAAGGGACGTTGATTGACCATAAACTTAACAACTATTATTGAAACTACAAGGGCCTAGTTCCTTAAATAAGTTGTTGAAACAATGGTGGTTGTTGATATGAACCTAATACCACCAAAAGTTAATGAGAAAAAAACTTCTTTATGGGTTAATTTTTTTTTAGGTCATCAAAAGATCTACACCCAAAAGGTGCCTAAACATTTGAAAAAGGGAGGAGTCAAAGGAAACAAGGAACGTTATGAATGTGGAAGAAAGAAATGTGCATTGTAATAAATAAAGTGGTTATTGTATGAAACAATGTGTTAAAATTCTAAAGGCTATTTGAACATCACCCATTTTAAGGAAAAAATTGATATGTTGAACATTTTTTAGCAATGTATATTTTATGAAGGATAATGTGCATGATGAGGTGCCCAATGGAATCCCTAAAATTCTAATTTTTTTTTATGGGATGTTAAACTAAGATGGGGTGTTAAATTGGGATGGGATGTCAAAGTTAGGTAATAGGGCAAAGATGACCATTTTACACATTTTTAATGTTGAATAGAAAGATTTATCACATGGAGTTTGATTTTTAAATGTTCATATGCAAATGATACAATTGAGGGGAGGTTTATGATGTGAATATCATCACCAACAGATGGAAATAAACAAAAGGGAAAATGATTAGTTATTGGTGCCTTAAAATGAGTTAAGGCAAATAATGCCCTTCCCAAGGGATCACCTTGATGGGTTCCCATGGTAGATGGGATGACAATGACATCATCTTCATAGTTATGATGATTGTAAAATAGGGGACACTCAAATGCATAGAATGCATGAACAAATGGGATGAATTGTATGATTTGCATGAAGTTCTTGAAATATGACCCCTTTTGACGCCAAATTGAAAGCGTTTGCCACATTTAACTAAAAAAAACCCAATTGGGGTGAAGGTTCAAGGTGCATATGATGTTATGGATTACTACTTCACATCCACCTTTGGTTGCAATTTTAAATTGGTGCAGAGAAAAATGTGTTCCATAGGCATCGTGAAATTGAATGCATGAAATGTAACTTGTGAATGAATACAATAGTTCCCCCATGGCAATGGGACTAATTTCACTTGAAAACTTGGTCATGGTTAAAAGGTGGGTTGCCTGAAGGGCATGTGCAGTTCAATGTGGAATGTGACCTTGCGTAATATGAAAATAAAGTTGAAACAACTAGGAGAATCCATGCTTGGAAGATCTTGGGTGAAAACAATCTCGGAGGTGTTTAAGAACCATCCCAAAAGGACCATTTATAGATAAATGTGAAATGTGTTGGAATGCCAACTTGAAAGAGTTAGTGAAAACTCGAAGTTGTGATAAGTTTCATATTTTTCTAGAAAAAATAAGAAGAAACCATTTGATTTAAGATGTAAAAATTAAGAGCTAAGGTGGTGTCAGAGGATGTGGGTGCAAGAGAAATGGTGCTAAAACACAAGCTGCTCAAGAATATTCCCTTACACATCTAAGAATTAAACTTCGAAAAAGGCATTTATGAGTTAGATGATCATGTTGGGGAGGAGGCATTGAGTTCATATTGTTAATTTCTGTTCATAATTTTGCTATAGATTCTACATGAAGAATTTTTTTTATGGTGTTTTTTCCTTCTAATTACCAACATATTTTTAATTATTTTTCTCCAAATAAAGTAGCAATCGAGTACCATGCTAGTTGGTGCATTATCTAATTTATCATCAAACCAAGGCCTTATCGCTAAAGTTGGGGCCCCTAAGAAAAATTATTTTTATAGGTTTTTAAAATCACTTATTAAAATATGTTTGAATTGGATTTTCATTTCACTATGCCCAATTACTTCGCCATGAAGGGGCAAAACAAGACACCACTAGAGTAATAAGAAAAGAAAATGCCAAATTGCCACATCATTAGGGTCTTGTTGCAAATTATCTAATGGAAAATGTTATACCACTTGTACATTAAACCATAAAACAGTAGGGATGTAGTTGTGCAATCAAGGAAAATAGAAGCTTAAATGGAAGGACTTAAGGACATCCAATGTCAAAACCCAAGCCCAAGTTTATATAGGCGAGGTGAGAGTAAAGGAGGGTATTGAATTGGGATGGTCACAAGGGTTTGTATTAGATGAATTAGATGTTTGACAAGAATACTAATGATGAGTTTACCTTCGAATGATAAATTGACACCCACATGTGGGGCAAGAGGCTTTAGGTGAAGGTTGCATGTGTGTTGGGGATATGGGGATAGGTTGGGGGGTTTAACTATGGACAATTGTAAGGGTTGATAGAGTGGAAAGGGGACAAAATCCTACATGAACATTATCTAAGGGGTTTGGGAAAATGTAAGGTTGGGGCCCCACATTTGCATAAGGGCTAGGGGCCAATTGGGGGAACTAATAAGGGGTGCGTGGTTTGTTAGAATGGTGGGGGGAACTAGTGGGTGGTACATGGTTTGAATAGGAGATGGGGTGGAAAGCAAGTTTGTGATGGCATATGAAAGGGTAAATGGGTGATGGGAATATAACATATGGTGAACTAAGGGACATGGGATGTTTTATGCCCATGAGGAAAGAGGTTTATTAAGAACACATTATAAATATGGCCCATTTTCTAAAGATTGTTTACTTTTATATGGCAATAAATTTATAAAGCCAATAACACAAAATTAAGCAAATCAAAAAATATATATAGAAAACTATTTAAGGTTCCTTAGCTAGGGCATTATGCCAATGCCAAACCTTAACTTTGCCATAGTTTTGGACATCATCATCATTATTTTACTAGGTTCAACACAACCTATACACCCTAATACCAAAATATTGCAATCTTCACTTCTTTTCCCCAATCTTGTAAAACCCAAGACAAACGCCTCACAAAAGTCTTATGAAAAGCCATTTTAGTGGACTAGTTACCCTTATAGAGAGGCATTTTAAGAGAAACCTAGTCCTCTTTAGTGGTCATTTATATATGGGTACTTGCTACTACTACAAGAGTCTTCTTGTCTTGCCCGCACTTGCTCATTTGTTTGCAATTTGAACCAAGGCAAAATGCTTATTCTTTTCCTTATTATTCTTCCTCTCTTTTGATGAAAGAAATGTTTTGAAAAAAACTCTTGCATTTGTTTGTCTCTCTTGCTCTGCAACAACCAACAACACAACAACAACACCCACTTGCTTGCTTGCATTTTGCATTCTTTTGTTGCCTTCTCAAAGCTGTTTGTGTTATGCTTCTATTCCTATCACTATTTGCCTACTTCTTGCAGTAGCTATCTAAAAAAGATAAACAAACCTGAACAACAAGTGGCCTAAAAAAAATAGACCTACATTTTTTACACGAAGGTTTCTAGACCAAAAAGTTGAAGCGAAGTTATTACTCGTGGAGGGCTAGCATCTTCAACTAGAATTGAATCTTGTGCAAATAACCTTTTCTTCTCTTCCCTATTCTCACTCCTATTCTCCCTCTTGGGTGGCAAAGCCGACAATCACTACGTTGCATTGCCACTACAAATCTTGAAGACCATAAAAAAACAATGCCAAAAGGTTGAGAAGAACAACAAATATTCAGTTCATACGAAAGTAGAAACACATGGTGACACCCAAGTGGATCCTTGAGTTATGCCAGAAATGTTTCTATACTGGACTCCACATGACCCTAGAATGTAGAGCTACCAAACTTTGGCCTGTTTCTGGGTGCATCACAATGTCTGTACCTTTGAAGGGTAGAGCCCATAAAATAGGGTAGGCAGAAGTCTGAAGGTGAATCCAAATCCCTTACGCAAGAAAGACATAACCTTTAAAACCAACTTGTTACACTAAGACAACACTTACTATGAAGAAGGTGCATTATTGACCCATTTCTTTGTGCAAAATATTCAACTAGCCTAAAAAGAAAATAATGCATAAATATTAACATTAGAAAACATAATTGCAAGTGAATAATGAAAATTATCTAAAAGGCTGAACCCAAAGATTGAATACAATTTTTTACAACTAATAATTTTGTTGTCAAGATGTATACAAATAGGATTTTGGGGGATGAAAGTTAATTTCATCTACCAAACATTAGAAATTAAATTACATGAATTCATCTGTTAATCTAGTTTACATTACATTCATTGAACCAAACTCCACACCTTTGGGCACTTGCTCATGAAACCATGCATAATGAGGTAACATAAAATGCAAAAGGGATTCACATCGATGTATAACTCTAGAAGTTATTAATTAACAACAATGAATAAAATGAAATGAGAAGGGATGCAATACAAATGCAACAAAAATAATCACAAAACAAAGCACACAAAGTGGTTGCAAACCTGATGACATTTCTTCTCATGCTAAAAACAGCTCAAAACCAAGAGATTAATACATCTAAATTTCAAAGATTGCCATTATTTTTTAATACTATACAAAGATGCTCATTGAACTGGCAAATTAAGAGTAAGTGAAATTTGACATAGCTAATAATTGGTTGATTGATTATATTTTTAACTTTCTGTTGCATGTTGAATTGCACTCTTTTATGGATCTTCTTCATAGGTAGCAATGTTATTGGAGCATCTAAAACTAGAAGGGTCAGTGAGATTTGATCATTGATGCACCGGAATAGTAGCTAACTTAAACAGTGGAAAATGTCTTCTATATGCATATGATAAAACTTTGAACAGTGGGTACAAGTTTAATCCCACCACTTAGTCCTAGGCTTTGCACAAGTGGTATAATAATCCTTACCACAATGTCTAATGTCATCAAGGATTTCATCAAACAGCTTGTTCATAAGTGGACTCCTTCCAAAAAGTATGAAAACTCATGATGTCCCTTGTAATTTGGAAAGGATTTTTCATGTTTCATTTTCTCCAAGGATTTCTCATGCACCCACTACAGTCTCCTTCACAGCTGTGGCTGCAGACTTGATTGTAGAAATCACGGCATCAACCAAGGGCCAATCAGTGTAGCCTACAGGATCATCAGCCGGGTTCTTGCCATACCACAGCTGGACTTTCCAACCACTAGCCAGATCAAGCGCCTGTCCTGATGCTAGCAAGGCAGGCAGGTTTGCATTTGCAAGGAACAAAACACCGAAGGCTACCAAATCCGCAGTGCCATCTGCCACATACTCCTCTGCCTACAACAATCCATAATGCACCTAACATCAGATATACTATGACCCATCTTCAACCCATCAGGATTACTGATGCCATGTGTGGACATATTACAAGAATTTTAGACCAGAAGTTCATGAAGATGTCCATGAATTAATTAATTACCTTCTCAGGTGATAAGCCACCATTGATCATCAAGGTCCCTTTATAGTGACTGCGGAAAAACCGGTATGGATCAGCTTCAAAATTTGGCTTCGTAAGTTGAAGCAACCTGCATAAAGCAATCCACCCAATCTTGTCATCCTCAGCAAAAAAAAACACATTCCAGGAATTTAAGCTTCTACAAATCATTGACAATTATAATAACATTGAATGTATAATATTGTGCTGGACACATTGATTGTAACAAATGCATTTTTTTTTGGTTATAGATGGGACTTACTTGTAATAAGGGTCTCTATTAAGGCTTGACTGGTCCACATAAGCAAGGTTTCGCTTCTCTAATTCAGGGCCCAAGTAGGCGAGTTGTAAAAATGAGTCCTCCTCAGTCTCAAGTAAACCGCTGAATGTTACCCCTTGTTGAAGTTTGATCCCCACTTTTTTAGATCCAATAGCCTCCACACATGCATCGACTACCTGCAACCCAACATATAGTTTCACTGTTCTTCACTCAAAGCCCAGAAGTTATTACCATTGCACAAAAGATCCATGTCCTCTGCCTCTGGTGCACTAGAACCCAAGACACAGAAGACATGAATCCTGAGTGGAACCCAGGCTTGACAAAACACTTGTTTCCTCTGGCTAACAAATGGCCAATAAATTCTCAAATACCCAACCTCCAAAATGGATGATGGGGAATAAAATGGATGGGGAAATGCATGAGGTTTGAGACAGAATTGCAAAATGAATGGATATGTAAGTGTTGGGGAAAAAAAAATCTACCTCAAGAACAAAACGGCAACGGTTCTCAACACTGCCCCCATACTGATCAGTCCGTAAATTTGTGGGCTTTGCCAAGAACTCCTGTAGCAAGTAGCCATTTCCTGCAACATAAAAAGAAAAGGAATCATAAAACTCACAAAAAAAATTCTTTTAGGAATGAAGAGCAAAACGGGAGGTTGAACTGGATCTTCACCTTATACAGTATATGAACCAATCAACTCAAAAGAATTGTAATGTCAGTTTGGCTGTAGTCAACAGAATTCATAATGTGTGGAGAAAAAATTTCACATGGAAATATAAGAGAAAATTTAGCTGAGATAAGTCATCTGATCTTACAAGCAGTTCTGAATTTTGTTTGAGTTTTAAAAAATTTACAGAGAGAATTCAAGAGATGGGTTGATTTGTGTGAATAGATTTTCTTGGTCTCTTAACAGTTTAAAAAAAGGGTTGAAGAATCAATACTGCAAGCTTTTGTAATCAGGCAGGCCTTGTGGCTTGAAGCAAGAAATTAGGGTCTGATAAGTACACACACACACACACACACACACACACACACCTCCATGCAGTTCAATGCCATCAAAACCAGCTGAAATCGCATTCTTTGCTGCATTTGTAAAATCAGCAACAACTCCTGGGAGTTCATGTGTCTCCAATGCCCGAGGGGTTTCATATGGCACCTGCACAGATGATTTGAGTTCTAACAGTCAGTCAGCCACCTGCCTGCTGTGAGGTACCTATTCACATGAGAAACTCTTGCACTAAATTACATATCATGATACTTCACTAGACTAGCTCCTTTGTAATGACCAAAGAGAAGAATATATTCTCTTGAAGAGTAGGGAGTAGGGGGGAAAATAACAACCTTGGCACCGTCCTTGATATGCACAAGGCCATCCAGCTTGACTGCAGATGGAGCGACTGGAAGTTGGTTATCGGGTAGCAAGGAGGAGTGTGAAACACGGCCAGCATGCATCAGCTGGCAGAAAATGAAACCTCCTTTGCTGTGAACTGCATCAGTCACAAGCTTCCATCCCTCAAGGTGGGCTTTTGTGTACACACCCGGAGCTCGAATGTAGCCCCTCCCAATTGCACATGGAGCTGTACCTGCCAAGTTCCCACCACGGGTGTCAAAGCATGACCAAGGGTCAGTAGTAGTACTGAAAGAATTTGCATATTCTAAAGCAAATTTGCGGGTGTAAATGGGTGTGCAAAAAAGTTTCAATCTGGGCACTTTGAAAATTTTGGCCCCATGGGTTTTACCAATTTGGATGAGCAAGTGCTGCTATGAGACCCCATGGGTTTCACTTGGAATGCAGCAAAATCTTAAGAAAGCAAACTAGCAGGAAATTGAATACCCCCCCAAAAAAGAAAAAACTACCACTTGAGAGGTTTATTGACCTCATGATGCTACAAACCTTCAGAGATAATAAGACCTCCATCAGTTGCCCGCTGTGTATAATACAGCACATTTAATTCCCGGGGTGACTCTGTGATGGGATCATTGCGGGTGCGGGTCAAGGCTGACATAGCCACTCTGTGCTTGAGAGGCAAATCTCCCACCTGTGTTGGTGACAGCAAATTGTCGTAACCCATTTTGTAATCCTAGCACCTGTATGTATACTTCTCTATCTCTCTATCTCTCTTGCTCTGTGTCTGCCTGCATTCCAAAAATGTTATGAAATTAGTCTCTTACAAACCCCCTTTCCAGTTTCTGCAGAAAAAGCAGTCTCAGAAAAATCTTTCCTTCCAGTTTCTGCAAGAAAAGCAAAATCAGAAATTCCTGTTTTGCATCACCATCTTTAGGTCAAATGGTGCAACACAGTCTGTTGCAAAAACATAGTGCAAAATTACTAGATTTGACTTGCTAGCTGCACAACTACTACTGCTTGTTGTGAATTAGTGTAACTAAATCCTCACATAACAAACCAACTTCTTTCATTTACACCAACCGCAAAAAACATGGCCAAACTCCAAAAAAACAAAGAAATACAAGATCAAATACAGAAGGAAAACAGAAGAAGGATGCTCCATAAGCAAATCACTAAAACCAAAAAACAGAAACACACAAAAACAAACAAAAAATGGGAAGTAGAAATAATACCAATAGCAGCTTTCAAGGAACTAGAATCAAAGACTGTAATGCTGATTTTTGTAATTTTGTAAGCTTAATAACAAGCAAGCTCCTTTGCATTCCACAATCTGCACACTCTGCTCTCAACTCTCAACTCTGAGCAAAATGGAGAGCATCCACCCAACACACTACCACAACAACAACAAATGGGGGTTATAAAGGCATCTGTGTCCAATGATTCTTCAACCGAGAATATGGGAAGAACAGGCCAAAACTCAGAATGCCATGACGTCTTGAATGCCAAAAAAACTAATTATTTTTTAAAAAAATTCTTGC
>Ga0209611_10001257_pt1 | contig 42559 bp, 45 predicted proteins | sample S1TSphgellanicum_3_FD_187693 | JGI IMG/M metagenome (GOLD analysis project Ga0209611, IMG submission 187693) | Host-associated microbial communities from peat moss isolated from Minnesota, USA - S1T2_Fc - Sphagnum magellanicum MG (SPAdes) (version 2) | ecosystem: Host-associated > Plants > Peat... | reverse complement strand
ACGGCCGAAAGTGGAGCGGGCGATGGGAATCGAACCCACGGCTCAAGCTTGGGAAGCTTGGGTATTACCATTATACGACGCCCGCTATGCGCCTGATCTTAGTCGGGTTCTAGGCGGTGGGCAAATGGGGGCGATTATTGGTACTTATCTGATCTTAAGCACGGCGACGCGCCAAAGTCCCAAGACCAGCGATACCGGACAGTAGCAGCCAGCCGGCAGCGGGAAGCGGCACCGGGAGCGTGCCCGCGAAAAGCGTGTTTTCGAACTCCGTGTTGCCGTTGTACGAATCGGCGATCAGCTGCCCGGTCATCGACCCGTATCCTCCGGTCACTCCCGCGTTCGGCGCCAATATGGAACCCTTCGGATCCTTCGAACCGACCAAGTCAACGCTGGTGCTGGCGATGTTATAGAGCACGTTCGCGGCGGATACACCGGTCTCCGCGACGGACCCGTTTTGGAAGTTTACAGTCGATGACCCTGTAACGTTGATCAGGACCGTCGACCCGGCCGGCGCAGAGATATTGATTGTCTGCGAGCTGGACAAGGTCGAGCCGCTGACTGTGAAGATATTGAGGCCGGTCGAGGTCCCGGTGAAATCCAACGTGTTTCCCGACAGCAAACCGCTCGTTGTTCCGTTCGCCGTGAGCGAAGCCAGGCTCGATGACAGACTCGAATAGGTCGTTTGGTCGGCGCTGAAGCTGCCAATGAGCGTCTGCCCGTGCACGCCGCCGGTTGCCGTAAAGCTGGTCAGGCTGGGCGTGGAGTTCGTATAGATCGCACCCGCCTGATTGGAACCCACCCCGCCGTTCTGTGCCGTCAACGTACCGCCAACCACCAGTTGAGCGGGATTTGGCGTCAACGAGGGATTACCCACGATACCCGCCGCCACCGAATAATTCATCAGCGAGACGTTGCCGCCTGCGGCCAGGTTGCCGACGGTGTCCGTATTTTGCGAGGTAAAGTCCCCGGAGCCGAATATGAAAACATTGTACCCGGATGCGTCGCCGACAATTGCCGACGAGGCGGATCCGGCGGCGCTGAGACCAAGCGCGGCAACGATGGCGCAGCACAGCTTCGTCTTTGTTCGCATGGATGTCCGTCCCTGTCGCGCTTCGAGCGGCCGCTCACCCCACCAACAACCAATCAGCTTTGTGCGCATCCTTTTCCCCTGTGCGGGTGTCCGGGGGTAAACTCCCCCGCGAGATTCGCATCGGATGAGCGAAACTTACAGGAGAAGGTTCTGCGGCGTGTTGCAGTGAAGTGAACGTTTCATAACACTAGCTCGCCCGCGCCGACACATCCGTTCCGCGATCGCTGCCTTGGGTCCTCCGGCCGGCGATCAGACCGTCAACGGCGCCACAGCGCGCGTCCAGCCGAACGGATCCGGCGCGCGCCGCTCCTGAATGGCGAGCAAGGCCTCGCGGAGTTGCGCCGCAACCGAATCGACGTGGCCCGGCACATACTCGCGCCGATCGCGATCGACCAACAGTCCGATGGGACTCACGATCGCTGCCGTGCCGCAGGCAAAAAGCTCGCTGCACTCACCGCTGACGATTTGTGCCAACAGGTCATCGAGCGCCATGCCGCGTTCGTGCACCGCGTACCCCAGATGCCGCGCCAGCGTGACCAAGGAGTCGCGCGTGATGCCGGGGAGGATCGCACCGTCGAGTGCCGGGGTATGCAGTTCGCCGCCGATGACGGCGAACAGATTCATGCCGGAGAGCTCCTGGATGTAGCGCTGTTCGCGGGCATCGAGCCACAGCGTCATGGTGAGCCCGCGCGCCACCGCCGCGCTCGACGCGCGCAGCGATGCCGCATAATTGGCCGATGCCTTGGCGGCGCCGACGCCGCCGACCGCCGCGCGCACATCCTCCCGTTCGATCGCCACTCGCATGGGTCCGGACGAGTAGATCTCCACCGGATTGGCGATGACCATGAACCGAAAGGTGGTCGAATTGCGGAGCATGTATCCCGCCTCGGTGCCGAACAGAAACGGCCGCAGGTACAGGGAGCGGCCGGACTCGCGTGGAATGATCCGGTGGCAGCTACCGACGACCGCATCGAGGGCCTCGAAGAACAGGTCCTCGGGAACGGGCGGCATCGCAAGCCGTTGCGCGGAGCGTGTCAGGCGCTGCCAATTATCGCGCGGGCGAAACAAATTGGGCCCCGATTCGCCGACCCGGTAGGCTTTCAATCCCTCGAACACGAGTTCGGCGTACTGCAGCACCCTCGCGCCGGGCAGGACCTCGATCGGTCCGTAAGGAAGGAGCTCACCGCGGCTCCAAGCGCCTTGCGACCAGTCGGCCGTGAACATGACCGGCGCAGCAACCGGCCCGAACCCCAGGGTCTCCGGAAGTCTGAAATTGCTCAACGCCGCGGCAACCCCGGGCGCGATGACGTAATTCGGTGTTCGGGCGCTAGCGCCGCAGGTAAGCATCGGTGCCCGCCAGCCAATCCTGCCGCGGCGGATTGAACACATCGACATCCAGAGTATCCTCGAGCGCCGACGCGCTGTGCGGCAGCCACGAGGGGATCACGAGCACCTCGCCCGCGCGTACGATCAATTCCCGCTCCCCCTCCGCCCCCAGCCAGAACTGCAGCGCGCCTTCGAGAACGTACGTGATTTGCTCGTTCTCGTGCGAGTGCCGCGGTACGTCATCGCCCTTCTTGAAATACACATGGGCGATCATCATGCGGTCACCGGTGATCAATCGGCGTGTGAGGCTGCCCTTCAATTGTTCGGCGGGCAGCTCCTCCCACCGGTAATGCGTCGCCTTGGTTGCCGCCACGGTGTTCGTCGCCGCTGCTGAAGTATTCATTGCCAAACCCTTTGATTAATGAATCGTTTACCGAAATTGGTCATCGATCTGCAAATCGAGCGCGACCGCGTGACGATTCGTCTCATTCGCAAGCCCGATGATGGCCACGAGCTCCGCGTGCTGCTCGGGCGTCATGCCCTTGGCGCGGGCGGCGGCCGCGTGTGAGGCGATGCAGTAGCGGCAGGCGTTGGTCACACTGACCGCCATATAGATGAATTCCTTGGTCAGCGGATCGATCGCCCCCGGACCCATCACTTCCTTGGCATTCGCCCACATGCGCCGCAATGTGGCCGGATGATGCGCGAGCACTTTCCAGTAATTGTTGACCCAATCCGATTGGCGGGTCGCCATGATGTCATCGTACACCGCGCGCACTTCGGCCGAGGCGTCGGCGTACTCGATCGGCTGCTGGGTCGTCGAGGCGCTCACGGCACCACCGCGATGACGCGCGCCGGAAAACCGGAGCCGTTTTCGGCTTTGGGGAAGGTGATCCACACAATCGCGCCCGACTCGGGCACCAGATCGAGATTCGCCAGCAGTTCGATCTGGTAGTGATTGGTGCCGAGAATGTAGGACTCGAGCGAATAGTCATCATGGGTCGTCGCCGCCCCCGGGTCCGTATCGGTGGTTTCGTGGCCTGATGCGGTAATGCCGCGATCCTCGTAGAGTAGCTTCAACACCGGCATGCTCCAACCCGGGTAGTGGAACACCCCGGCGGCATCCTTGTTCGCGAGCGCCGCATCGTCCGGCCAGCGCTTGGACCAATCGGTGCGCATCGCCACGAAGGCGCCCCGCGGTATGCGGCCGTGGCGCTGTTCCCAGGAATGAATGTCTTCCAGCGAGAGCACATAATCCGGATTCTTGGCGGCCTTCTCGTGGACATCGATGATCACCAGCGGCATCAGCATTTCCTTCGGATCGATTTGATCGACCGTGCGCAGGCCGGTATGAAAATGCGCGGGGGGATCCACGTGCGTCCCCCACTGGCCGATATGGCAATATTCATTGATGCGAAAGCCGTCCTTGTCGACGGTGTACAACGTTTTCACCGTCTCATTCGGAGCGCCCTTCCAATGCGGAATGCCGGGCGCGAACGTATGGGTGAGATCGATGAAGCGATGCGCTTGCACGACTGCCAACGCATCGAGCAGCGGCGCCGGCGCCGTCTTGTCCGCTGCGATCACCCACGGCGACACTGCCAACGCCGCGGCCGCGGCAACCCATTTGCAAGTCGCTTGCATACTACCCTCTTTGATTATTGGGCGGATCCCAAGCTGTGCGGTCCCGCCGACTCACCGGTGGCTTCGATCTCGACCAGCAAATCCCCGCGGCACACATCCGCTTGCAAGTAGACGATAGGGGCACGCGGCCGCAGCGCGCGCGTGAGCGCGCTGTCGATGGCTGCAAAATCCGCGGGCTGGCGCACGTAGACCTTGAATTTCAGTGCATCGAGGGAATAGCGGGATCCGCCCATGACGCGGTTCGCTTCATTCAATAGCGCATCGATATTGGCCACCGTCTCGCGGGTTTGTGCCGCGACGTCGCCGGGATGGATCGTTTCGTGGCCGACGATACTGGCGGTACCGGAAACGAACAGGTTCGTTCCGGCGGATTCGCAGAGCACACAGGCGCGCGAGAAGATCGGACTGTCTACGCCGTATTGCCGCGGATAGTGATAGGCACTCATCTGGCGTGGATTCTCGATCATTCTCGGCCGCTGCCGGGTGGCCAGGAAATAAATGGAAATCGGGCTGCCCGCCGGTGAGCCCAATGCGCAAGCCGCAGGCACGGTGCCAACCGTTGAGCGGCCCGAATTGCGGAAGGCCATGCGGCGCGCCGAATTGAAGTGATGGTAACGCTCGTCGCCGTCGGCTTCGCGATTGATTTCCGGCAGATAATTCCACACCCGGATCAGATGTGCGTGCTCAGTTTCCTCGAGCACTCCGAAGATTTCCTGATAGGCAAGTTCAGTCGCCCGCAAGAGCGCACCTGAATTGCCGGCGGTGCGGCCATCGAAAGCAACCCGCTCCTCGATGCCCCGTTCCTCAATGGTAATCGATCCGAACAACAAGTCATCGCAGTAGCGGTAACGCACGCGGCTATGCGTCGCCGCCCCGTTCGACAGCAGAATCTCGGGGTTCTCGATACGCCAAACTTCGCAAATATTATCGTTCGCACCCAACGAGGGCGTCATGCTGGCGGTTACCGGAACCTGCGCGGCGTCGAGGGTCGGCAACTTCTCGAAACCCACGACGCCCAGTACGTTTTGCCACCACGATCGAGGCTGCGCGGCGATCGTCGCGGAGGAAAAGTAGTCCAGCTTGAGCGTCGAAGCGCAAAGCGCCCCGGCGGAAGTGCGCGCGGTAGTCATTGAAAAGCAGTCTATCCTGCCTTTCCCCCCCGATCAAAAGGCCACGTAAGGTCCCGTGCCGACGGAGGTCGTTTTGCCGTCGAGAGCCGTTGCCACGCGACGTCCGTAATAGAAGCTCAAACCGAAGTCGAAGCTGTCCGTAATCGGATTGGTTCCCGCCAGCGTCGGAAATGCGGTGAAAGTCGGATTGTTCGTGCCGAGGGTCTCCGCACTCTCAACGGTGAAATCCACCACGCTGGTCACTGAGTTCACACCCTGCAACGTCACCGTCAAGTCGAGGCTGCCGGTCGTCGGACAGTAGAATCCCGAATAGTCTGTGTCCGTGCATTGTTGAATATTGGAATCGTTGAAATAAATCGCGTTCGAGCCGCTGTCGATGAAACTCTTGCTCAAGGGTGTGGGCGAGCCATTGAAGGACGCGGAAAGGTAGCCGGATTCAGCATCGACGGTCAGCACCGTCTCGGTGCCCGACGCATTGTTCGACTGCGTGTCGATCCCGAAAATGAGCGAGCCGGTGACGGTGGCCGCGCCCTCCTCCGGCACGGTCGGCAGGACGATGATGCTGCCGTTGTTATCCGTGGCGAAGTAGGTGACCGGATTCTGAACCTGATTTGCCAGCGACACGGTCGAGGCCGTGCAGTCGGCCGAAGAGCACCCGTAGTAGGTGGCCGGTTGCGCTGTACTCACGCAAGCGCTGCCGCAGTCCTGCGCAAACACACCGATGCCGAGGATGCCGTTTGCGCCGAACGCCGTGACGGTGTCTTCCTCGGTTCCCCCTGTCGAGGAGCAGTCTGCCGGGACACTCGGAAAGCGCGAGTCCCCGATCAATTGGACGGGAACGCTGCTCGCGGATTCCCCCGCGATCTGCAGGTCCACCAGTGCGACGGGCCCCCAACTATAGCCGTCCGCGAATTGCGTGCACTCCACCAGCGAGTTGCCGACGGCCGCAGGCTGCACGGCCAGTGAAAGGGTCACTACCGGGGCCAAGAGACGCAATCCGTACGATCCGGTATCCACCTGGATGTTATCGATGGTCTGGCAATTCGTGGTGCTGCCGGGCACGCACACCGTGACCGTTGTAAACAGCGTGTTGACCGTATTGTTGGCGGGGCCGGAGTTGACCACCACGCTTGCGACATTGGAACCCGTGGTTGTGGTCGTGGTCGTGGTGGTTCCGGTGCCGGACGTGCCCACACTGTCGCCTCCACCGCAGGACAGCACCAATCCGCACGCCGCGGCGCAGAGCCCTACGCGCCATGCTCGTGTCGCGCGCATCAGCGGATTTCTCCGAGGCTGAGGCCGTTCGGAATCGCTTGCGGCAAATACGCCCTTCCGGACAGCGCCCGCATATGCCCGCTCGATTGAACCACCAGATCGCTTTGCTGGACTTGCAGATGGTTGTGATCCGGATGCCTGGTCTTTGCCGCCGCGGTCGTGAACTCATCGAAATACCGGCCCATGGCCTGACGCAAATCCGGCGTCCGCGGCCCGCTCCACACCACCGCGAAAACATTGCCGTCGGCGCCCACGAATTCCTTCAGCAAAGTTCCCGAGGGCAGCTGAATTTCATGCAGCCGATAACTCGCATGCTCGGACACTTTGATCGAACCATTGAATTTTGCGCTGTCGGTCTGCACCGACAACTCGGGCTCGCCCAGCGTCGCTGAGGCTACGTGGGGGCAAAGCGCAGCGGCGAAGGTGAGGAGAGGGAGCACCCAGTTCTTGAGTTCGCTCGTCGCAGGGTTTCTTAGCATCCAGGTGTCCTTGTCAGCGCTTCTGTGGTTGGAGCGACAACGATAACTTTGGTTCCGCAACCGCAGCCGGCTTTGACGACTCGCGTGTCGGGTTTCTGCGACGCTTGGATGACTGCCGCGTCATTCCTTGAACGGCGGCTTGGCGCGGTACTGACCCTGCAGCGCCAACATCCAGCCGGGATATTCCGGCGGCAACTGGCTGACCTCATCGAGCATTTTGATTTCCTCCGTGGTCAGTTGAACACGGGTCGCCGCAATGTTGTCGCGCAATTGATCCATCGTCTTGGCGCCGATGATGACACTGCTGACGAAGGCTTTGCTCAGCAGCCAGGCCAGTGCGATCTGTGCGACGGATACCTGGCGTTGCTGCGCCGGCGCGCGCATGGCGTCCACACACTTGAAGGCACGCGCCTTGTCGACCACCGGAAAATCGAAGCTGCTGCGCCGCGCACCGGTCGGACCCTTGTCTTCCCGATCCTTGTACTTCCCGCTCAACAGACCGCCGGCCAGCGGGCTCCAGACCATCAGACCGAGCTTCTGATCCTCGAGCAGCGGCACGATGTCCCGTTCCAGATCGCGGCCGGCGATGGTGTAGTACGCTTGAACGCTCACGAATTTGGCCAGCCCCAGGCGTTCGGATACGCCCAGAGATTTCATGATTTGCCAGGCGGCCAAATTGCATAGGCCGAGGTATCGCACCTTTCCGGAGCGCACCAAATCGTTCAGTGCCGACAGCGATTCCTCGAACGGCGTCAACGGATCGAAGCCGTGAATTTGATACAGATCGATATGGTCGAGTTGCAGCCGCTTCAGGCTCGCATCCACCGCATTGAATATGTGATGCCGCGACTGTCCGCGGCCATTCGGCGTCTCGTCCATGCTGCCTGTGGACTTGGTGGCGACGATCAGTTGCTCGCGCGGCAGTCCCAGCGTTTTCAGCGCCTGGCCCAGCAGGAGTTCGGACTTTCCGAGCGAATAGACGTTGGCGGTATCGATGAAATTGATGCCCGCGTCGACCGCGAACTTGACCTGTTCATTCACCGCGTCCTGCTGCAGGTTGCCGATGTTTTCCCAAATGCCCTTGGCGCCGCCGTAGGTCATCGTGCCCAGGCACAACTCTGACACGTACAAGCCGGTTTGCCCGAGTAGGTGATAGCGCACGATGTTCTCCGTTGTGTCAGATTGTCGATCCGAATGGACGCAGCTTACAATGAATTGCCCTCCAAAGAGGGCGCCGGCGGCGGCAGGGTTGCTGCCCCGCACTCGAGCGGCGGATCGTCATTCACAGTTCTTGACACGGAAATTCTCGAGCGCATCGGAATGAATTCGGGCGCCCGGTGTCTCACCGGAGGCAGGAGTGAACTCTTGGGAGCCCATTGGACGTGAAGAAACTCGCATGGATCGTCATCACGGTCGCCGGATTGTCGGTGCTCGGATGCAATCTCGGTAAATACACGGTCGGGGGAACGGTCACGGGACTCGCGGGCGCCGGACTCGTGCTCCAGGACAACTCAGGCGACAATCTGAGCCCCGACACGAATGGCCCGTTCACCTTCAGAAGCGGCATCAAGAACGGTGACGCCTACTCGGTCACGGTCGCGACCCAGCCGTCTAATCCGACGCAAACCTGCACGGTCCACAACGGCTCCGGCACCATCGACAAGGCCGCCATCACTCACGTGATCGTCTCGTGCACGCAGGCCGGACGAGCCGTTTTTACGGCTAACCAGCTTTCGAACAGTCTGTCGGCGTATGGGATCGACACCTCCACCGGGGAACTGATTCCGGTCACCGGCTCGCCGTTTGCCGATTCGGGCACGGCTCCGGTGGCACTGACCGTGGACCCCAACGGTATTTATTTGTATGTCGCGAATAACACATCGAACACCGTCTCGGTGTACAACATCAGCACCGGTACCCTCACCCTGGTGGCGCAGCCCACCGCGACCGGCAGCGGCCCCGATGCCGTCGTCGTCGACCCCACGGACAACTATCTGTATGTGGCAAATTTCAGCGCGGACAGCGTGTCCGCTTATTCCATCGCCAACGGCGTGTTGACCGCGCTCGCCGGCTCGCCGTACGCCGTGGGAAGCGAACCTACGGCTGTGAAAGTCGATCCGAACGGCAATTTTTTGTACGTGACCAATTTTGGCGATGCCAGTGTCTCGGTATTTGCGATCGATCCGGACACCGGGTTATTGACCGCTATTTCCGGGTCTCCGTTCGCCACCGGCACAGGTCCGGTCTCGATCGCCATCGATCCCACGGATACATTCGCCTACGTCGCCAATGAAGCGGGTGACAGCATTTCCGAATATTCCCTGAACGCAACCACCGGAGCGCTGACTGCAGTGTCCGGATCGCCCTTGGGTACGGGCTCCAATCCCGAATCTCTGACGGTGGACCCCGCAGGTCGTTTCGTCTATGCCGCCAACGTCACCGCGGTCAACCATGTAACCGCATATTCAATCACCCCGAGCACCGGCGCCCTGATTCTGTCCGGATCACCCACGGTCGCGGGAACTCTCCCGGTGAGCGTCGTCCTCGATCCGTCCGGACTGTACGCCTACGTGGCGAACGATAACTCGAATGACATCTCCGTGTACTCCGTCGACGTCACGACCGGAGCGCTCACGGCAGTCGGGCTGTCGCCGTTCGCCGCAGGCGACGAACCGCGCGCCATTGCCGTCTATTGATTTGACCATCCACTGAACCGGCGCGCACGGCCGATGCGCAACAGGTTATAGTAGTGCGCCCGCGGCTTTCGCTTAAGCCTTAACCCCACGCCAATCATTCAAGGATCGACGCTAGATGAGCATCAGTGACGTAACCGCCGGCAAGAAAACCCCGCACGAATTCAACGTGATCATCGAGATCCCGATGAATGGTGACCCCGTGAAGTATGAGGTAGACAAGCAATCCGGTGCCCTGTTCGTGGATCGCTTCATGATGACGGCGATGCACTACCCCGCCAACTACGGCTACGTTCCGCACACGATCGCCGACGACAACGATCCGGTTGACGTGATGGTCCATGCGCCGTTTCCCTTGCTGCCCGGCGTGGTGGTCCGCTGCCGCGCGGTCGGCGTATTGCGGATGAACGATGAAGCCGGCAGCGACGCCAAATTACTGGCGGTTCCCGCGGACGACATCTGTCCGCTGTTCGAGCACTGGAAATCGATTGCGGATGTGCCGGAAATGCGCCTGCGGCAGATCCAGCATTTCTTCGAGCACTACAAGGACCTCGAAGCGGGCAAGTGGGTGAAAGTGATCGGCTGGGCCGGCGTCGACGTCGCGCACGCGGAAATTCTCAACGGCATGAAGCGCTTTAACTCAGAATCCGCCGCCGCGAAAAAGCCGTGAACCGCGCTTGAGGCGCGGCCGCCGGCCACTTGAACACTTATCCGTTCTTCGCGTGAGCGGCATGGAGCGCCGCGAGTCGCGGATTGTGGATTTGCTCTATCGCGCCCGCCACCGCCTGATCCCGGCAAAGTTGGACCTGCTGTTGCCGGCTTAAATCGCGTGCGTCCGGGCATACTCGCTTCGCCGCGTACACAATCCGACGATACAGCTGATTCACGCCGGAGTCGGTTCCGAGGCTGAGATCGCTGTAGTGCACCACGACCGTGGGCAGGTCGCTGTCGGCGGCGGTCGCGGCGCTCGCTGCGCCGGCGCAAAGGACGCCCGCGAGGCCCGCGCCGAGCATCGCTGTCGCAATCTTGAAAGTTCTCATGTCAATTCTCCTGAAGGTTTTTGACGACGCCCTATGAGACGCGCGGGGCGCTACCCGCGTCTGCGGCTCGCCGTCGAGATCGTCCCGCCGAATGACGGCTTCGTCCCGGACATCCTTGGCCGGCGCCGCAATCGCCGGTCAGTTACGTTAATCTTCAACCCATGATCGGAAAAGAAACGGCAGAATCCTCCACCCGACTCTTTGCCGGGGGCCTGAGCCGGCTGCAGTTCTTAGGGATAAGCTGCCTGTTCTGGGTTTACGTGGCTTTATCGAATATCTTGTACGCCTACAGCATGCGCACCGGTATGGCGCGCATGACCAGTTTCTCGCTGTTTGCCGCCTGGGACGCCCGCCTGCTGCAGCACGTGCTGCTATTGCCCGTCTTGCTCGTGTCCTTCTGGGCATCGCTGCGCATTCAGTGGCGACCCCTCGCGCTCGCGCTTCCCCTGCAGGTCATCCTCGGAGTGGTGTTTTCGGCGATGGCGTACCCGGCGATGCTGGTGGCGGAAACGACTTTGGGTGGCGAGTCCTGGCATCAAGAGATGATGTCGCATGCGTCGACTCCCTGGACCGACCCATTGATGCTGTCATTGTGGGTGGCGAGCTTCGTCAGCTTCCTGCCGACTTATGGATTTGGCCTCGCGTTGATCACCGGCCTCGCGCTGTACACGCGCTTTCGAAATTCCGAGTTGCGTCTCGCCGCGCTCGAGCGCGAGTGGAGCGCGGCGCGCCTTGCGGCGCTGCGCATGCAATTGTCGCCGCACACTCTCTTCAATCTGCTGCATACGATCCGTGGGCATATCGAATGGGATCCGAAGGCCGCCCAATCGATGGTCGTGCAGCTCGCGGATTTGCTGCGCCGGCTGCTCAATGCCGGGGAACGCGACTTCGCCCGGCTGACCGATGAATTGCAATTCGTGAGATCGTACCTGGAGCTGCAGAAGCGGCGCTTCGCCGACCGTCTGAGCATCGTTCTGCCGCGGCCCGAGGAGATTCCCGCGGTGTGGGTGCCGAGCTTGATTCTGCAGCCGCTGGTCGAGAACGCCGTGGTGCATGGACTCGCGTCGCATCAAGGGCCGGTCACCGTGCGTATCGTCGTACGCGTCCACGACGGCATGCTGACGTTACGCGTACTCAACACCATTGCGCGGGAAAAATCCGCCGGCGATGCAGGGATAGGCTTGAAAAATGTGCGTGAACGGCTGGCGGTCCAATTTGAGGGACGCGCCGCCCTCACCGCGTCGAGCGCCGGCACGGAATGGACCAGCGAGATAGAAATGCCGGCGATTTACGCATCTCCGCCGCTCGAAAGTCATCAAGGTGCGCTCGTCGCATGATGGACGTCATCATCGTGGACGACGAGCCGGCCGGCCGGCGCACGTTGCGCGAGTACTGCAACGCCGAGGGAGATTTGCGGGTGGTGGGCGAATACGGCGACGGAGTGACCGCACTGGCGGCCGTTCGATCGCAGCGGCCGCAATTGCTGTTCCTCGACATTCAGATGGACCCCCTGAACGGCATTGAGCTCGCGCGCTCGTTGGAGCCGGAGCGCCTGCCGTCGCTCGTGTTCGTCACGGCCTACGATGCCTATGCGCTCGAGGCGTTCGAGGTGAGCGCCGTCGATTACCTGCTCAAGCCCTTCGATCAGGATCGATTTCGCAAGACCTTGGAGCGCGTGCGCCCGCGGCATCTGCAATCGACCGTGGACGAGCGGCAGGCATTACTGGCCGGATTGCTGGCGCAACTCGAGCGCGGCGCGCGCGCACCCGTCGAGGAGCGCCACCGCTTGCTCGCGGAATTCGGCGGCCGTTTGCACGTGCTCGATGCCGCTCGAGTGGAGATGATCGAGGCCGATCGCAATTACGTCATCATACGGGCCGGCAAGGACAGCTACCACGCGCGCAGCACCCTGCAACAGGCTGAGCTCGCGTTGCACTCGCAGCCCATGCTGCGCATCAGCCGCTCCTGCCTCGTCAACATGAACTATGTCCGGGAAGTGAATCGCACGCTGCGCGGCGATTTCATCCTCGTGTTGGCCGGCGGCGCCACCGTCACCAGCAGCGAAGGATTTCGCTCCAAGGTCAAGGAGTACTTGAGTACTCTGCGTTTGTGAAGGCGCCGCTCACAGCAATTCCTCGGGCGCGAACGGCGCGAGCGCTTTCAGCGCAAAGCGCTGCCAACGGGTGGTTTCCGGATCGATGAACCAGTGCGTTTCCGCGCCCGGTTCGCCGCTCGACCATTCGATGCGGTTGCTGTGATCCTGCAGGGACAGCCGGTAGCTTCCGTCCGTGCTGATGTCGTCGAGCAGATTGGTGACCTGGCGCGCAATATCGGCGCTGCGTATCACGATGCCGAGTTCGCTATTGAAGCGCGCCGATCGGGCATCCATGTTCAATGACCCGATGAACACCGTCTTCTGGTCGATCACCACCGCCTTGGCATGCAGGCTGGCATTGGAACTGCGAAACGGATGAAAGCGTGCGCGCTTCTGCCCGAGCTTCGGCCGCACTTCGGACAGCTCCACACCGAGCTTGAGCAGCGGTACCCGATAGCGCGAGTAGCCGGTGTGCACCAGCGGAGAATCGGTCGAGGCCAGCGAGTTGGTCAGTATGCGGATGTGCACACCCCGGTCCACGAGTTCGCGCATCAAGGCGACACCGTCGTTGCCCGGCACGAAGTACGGCGATATCACGATCAGTTCCTGTTTGGCGGAGCGCATCAAGGTGGCGATATCGTTGGCCATCGTGACCTCCACGTCGGGGGAGGTGTCGCTTGCGATCTTCGCAGGCCGGTCCGCGAGCACGGTGGCGGGCACCCAGTTCATCTGCACGTTTCCGGCGGCGAGATCGTGCGCCAGCCAGTTCGAGCCGGTCGCCGCTTGATTATCCTCGCTCGGGCTATCCGGCCCGGGAGATGGGGCGGCGGCCTCGGTCGGCGGATCACCGCCCATTGGTGAGGCCAGCGAGGCGATCGGATAGGCGTACTTGCTGTTCCAAAACGCATCGAACGAGGCCGACAACTGCGGCACGATCGCGCCGGCGGCGACCACGTCCAAATCGATGAAATTACTGTGCTGATCGAGCGTGAAGTATTGATCGCCGATGTTGCGCCCGCCGGTGATGGCAATCGCGTTGTCCGCGACGAACAATTTGTTGTGCATGCGATGATTGATGCGCGGAATGTCCGACGCCGAAGCGACGAAGCGCGTCCAGGTCCAGAATCTGCCGCCCGGGAACGGATTGAAGACCCGCACCTCGACATTCGGGTGCGCGCTCAAATGCATGAAGCGTCGATCCTCACCGGCGGTATTCAAGTCATCAACCAGAACCCGCACCCGTACGCCGCGATCCGCCGCGAGGCGCACATGACGCAGCAGGGTGCGCGCGGATTCGTCCTGATGAATGATGTAGTACTGAATGTCGAGCGTGCGCTCGGCGTGATCGGCCAGCGCGATCAGGCTCGCCAGCGCCTCATCGCCGCTGGTCAGGAGGCGGATTCCCGACAAATTCCTGGCCGGCTCCTCCCGCGCGACCATGCGACCCATCGAGGTTTTGGTCGGATCCGGGAGTGCTTGCGACCTGATCTTCTCGACATGTTTCGGCAGACCGACGCAGGCGGACAGTGTAATCGCGAGACCGCCCGCCAGAGCGCCGTTCCAGGTTTTGCGCATCGAGGCATGATATCAGGCACACTTTGCGACCATGCACACAGAGCGCCGTATTCGCAGCTTCGTGTTACGCGCCGGCCGCACCACGCCCGCTCAAGCACGCGCGCTGGTTGAATTGTGGCCCGCCTACGGCGTGGAGTTTCACGGCGCGGCCTTGGACTTGGATGCAATTTTTGGACGCCGCGCGCCGCGCTGTCTCGAGATCGGCTTCGGGGTGGGTGAAGTGATCGGGAGTCTGGCGGAGAACAATCCGCATATTGATTACTTAGGGGTCGAGGTGCATCGGGCGGGCATCGGGCGCCTGCTCCTGCGCGCCGATGCGGCTGCGCTGCGTAATCTGCGCGTCATCTGCCACGACGCCGTCGAAGTGCTGCGCACCGGGATCGCGGATGATTCGGTCGATGAGGTGCTGGTGTTCTTTCCGGATCCGTGGCACAAAAAGCGCCACCACAAGCGCCGTCTCATCGACGCAGAGTTCATCGCCGCGGTGGCGCCCAAGCTGCGCTCACGGGGTGTTCTGCGCCTCGCAACGGATTGGCAGGCCTACGCGGAACAGATGTTGGCGGTGTGCAACGCGAGCCCGGCCTTGAGATCCTTGAGCGGCGACGGGTCGTACGTTTCGCGGCCGCAATTCCGGCCGCCGACGCGCTTCGAGCGGCGCGGTGAGCGATTGGGTCACGGCGTGTGGGACCTAGCTTACGAGAAAGCTGCCGCGAATACCGTCGATGATGAATTGCACGGCAAGGGCGGCGAGAATCACGCCGGATAACCGGCTCATGACATTGGCGCCGGTGACGCCGAGCGCCTTCATCAACCGCGGCGTGGCGAGCATCAAGACCCAGCAAATCAATACCACCAGCGTGACGACGCCCAAGAATCCCGCGAAGAGCAGCGGCTTGCCGCCCACCTCGGCGGCGCTCAGCAGGATGGTGGCCAGCGCGCCGGGCCCGGCGATGAACGGGAAGGCGAGAGGAAAGACCGAAATGTCCTCGCGCTTCTTGGTCTCCTCTCGCTCGGTCGACGTCGATCGGCTGCCCGAGGGCCTCGCGAACACCATGTCGAGCGCGATCAGGAACAGCAGGGTGCCGCCCGCGATCCGAAATGAGCTCAACGAAATCCCCATGATGTCGAGAAACTTCGCGCCCACCAGCGCGAACAGCACGGATATCGCCAGCGCGATGACGGTGGCTTTGCCGGCCATTTTTTTCTTGAAGCGCGCACTTGCGCCCTGCGTGAGGCCGGCGAACAGCGGAATCAGGGAAATGGGGTCGACGACGACGAAGAACACGACGAAGAACTTGATCAGTTGCTCGACCATTAATGATGCTGCTGCGCGCAAAATTTACGTATTGCGCGGATGACGCTTTGGGAGTTGAATGTATTCGAGCATAACAGACGGAGACGGCGATGCACGTAGTCAAGCCGATCGTAGGTCAGTGGTATCGAGGCGGTACCAACGAGCTCTTTGAGGTGGTCGCGATCGACGACCAGGATCAAACCATTGAAATTCAATATTTCGACGGCACCGTCGCCGAAATGGAATTCGATTCCTGGAACGAACATTTGCTCGATGAACTCATCGATCCGGCCGATGCGCCCGAGGATTGGTCGGGCGCGGTCGATGTGGAAGTCGAGGATCTCGATCGGGATTTCGAAGATAATGCTCGCGGCGCCTGGTCGAGTCCGCACGATCGGTCGGTGCGCCGCTGACTCGGACAGGTTCGCTAACGTTTCGCCGCTTCGCGGGCCGCGAGTTCGTTGATCCGGCCGCGAAAAATCACCAATAAGATGAGGCCCGGCGTCGCCGTCAAGCAGGTGACGATGAAGAAATTCGACCAGCCGATGGCGGATACGACCTGGCCGGCGATCGTGCCCATCACGATCCGCGGCAGCGACGCCATCGCCGAAAGTATTGCGTATTGGGTGGCGCTGAAATTCGGGCTGCACTGAGAGACCAGGAACGCGACGAAGGCTGCCTGACCCATGCCGCCGATTCCGGTGTCCAAGCTGGTCGCGAGCACCAGCAGCCACAACTTTCTACCGGCGAACGCGAGCCACATATAAAGAAGATTGGTGAGCGCCTGGCCGATGCCGAAAATCAACAGCGAGCGAAACATGCCCCATCGCATATAGACGATGCCCCCGATCGCCACACCAATCATGGTCGACACGGTCATGTTGAGCTTGCCGGCCAGGCTCAATTCTTCCAGGGAAAAACCGACGCCTTTGAGCATGAAGGCGCTATACAGGCTCAGGGCAAACGCATCGCCCACTTTGTAGAGAAGAACCAGCAGCAAAAAGCCAACGGCGCCCTTGTGGCTCAGCAGATCGCGCACCGGATGCCAGACCGCGTCCGCCAGTGACGTCGGTGGTCGGCCCGGCACTTCCGGCTCCGGCGCCCACAGCGTTGCGAGGATCATCGCCAGCATGATGGCGGCGACCATCGAGAAAGCGGAACGCCACGCAAGGGGGGTGCCTACGAGCGGTTCCAGGAAGGCCGCGACGAGGACCAGCACCGTGCCCGCCAGCATCGCGGCCGTGCGGTAACCGAAAGAGGTGGCGGCCGCGGCGAGCGCCCGTTCGCTCGGCGGAATCAGATCGACGCGATAGGCGTCGAACACGATGTCCTGGGACGCGGAGAAGAACGCGACCAGGAGAGCGACCGCGCCCAAGAGATAGGGCGCCTTGGTAGGCGAACAATATCCCATCGACGCGATGAACACGCCCAAGCACGCCTGGTAAATGAAAATCCACCCGCGGCGCCGCCCCAGCAGCGGCGGCAAGTATCGGTCGAGCAGCGGCGCCCATAGAAACTTGAAAAAGTAGGGGAAGCCGACCAGACCGAAAATACCGATGGTCTTGATATCCACGCCCACCGATGCGAGCCACGCCTGCAGGGTAAACCCGGTCAGATTGAACGGCAGCCCGGAGGCGAAGCTCAGCAACAACACCGCGGTCATGCGGCGATCGCCGAGCGCCTGCAGCAGGCTGGGCTTGGCCGCTGCGTTCAAACGCGATGGCTCGACATCGCCGCCAAGGAGTACAACACTATGCGCATCGCGCGCGATAGTATCAGCCCCCATGACCCTGGCATACCAAACAGACTTCATCGACTTATGTGTGCGGTCAGGCGTGCTTCGATTCGGCAGTTTCACGCTGAAATCCGGCCGCGAGAGTCCGTACTTTTTCAATGCGGGACTGTTCAACACCGGCGATGCCATCGGCGCGGTGGGACGGGCCTATGCGGCGGCGCTTGCCGCAGCCGGCCTGGAGTTCGACATGTTGTTCGGTCCTGCTTACAAAGGCATCCCGTTGGTGACCATCACGGCAGCGGCGCTCGCCGAGCACGCGGCGCGCAATGTTCCATTCGCGTTCAATCGCAAGGAAGCCAAGGATCATGGTGAAGGCGGCCAGATCGTCGGCGCACCCTTGAAGGGTCGAGTCTTGATCATCGATGACGTCATCACGGCGGGCACCGCGATCCGCGAGTCGATCGATATCATCCGGGCGGCGGGCGCCCTGCCTGCCGCCGTACTGATCGCGTTGGATCGCCAGGAACGAGGCCCGCAAGGCGATCTGTCGGCGGTCCAGGAAGTGCGCGAGGTCCTCGGGATTCCGGTGATCGCGGTCATTACGTTGGCCGATCTGATGCAACATACCAAGCGGCTGGGTCGCACCGAGGATCTGTCCCGCATGCAAGCCTACCGGGATCGATATGGAATGCCGGATTGAGGCCCAGGCCCTGGAAAACGCAGGGCGCTCCGCTCACAATGGCGGCCCTTTTGGAGTCAAGGACGCGCGCTTGAAGACTGTGGCCCTGATCCTCTGCGCCATGACGCTGATCGCCTCGACCGGGGTTGCGGCCTGGGGTGCCCCGGGGCGCACCATGTACAAATGGGTGGATGAGCAAGGCGTCACCCACTATGGCGACCGCATCCCGCCGGAGTATGCGTCTCAAGAACAGCACGTGATCAATTCCCAAGGCGTCGAGGTGAAGACCTTGGAGGCCCAGAAAACCCCCGAGCAGCTCGCCGCCGAGGACCAAAAGAAGCTCGACGCGGAGCAGCGCCAGAATCGCGACAGGAACTTGCTGAATACGTACGTATCCGTTCAGGAAATCGAACGCCTGCGTGATCAACGGGTGACGCTGCTGTCGGATCAGATCAAGGTCACCTCGTCGTTTCTCGAATTATTGAATGCCAAACTCAAGAAGCTGCGCATCAACAGCATGCGCTTCAAGCCCTATAGCGCCGATCCGAACGCCCCGGCCATGCCGGATCAGCTGGCGGACGATCTGGTGCGGGTGGGCAATGACATCCGCACGCAGGAGCAGAACCTGCATGAGAAGCGCGGCGAGGAAGCGACCATGAAGAAACAGTTCGAAAGCGACATCGATCGCTTCAAGGAACTGAAAGGCATCCATTGACGCCGAAAACGCGAATCCTGCTGGGCGTCACGGGCGGCATCGCGGCCTACAAGAGTCCGGATTTGGTACGCCGCCTGATCGAACGCGGCGCCGATGTGCAAGTCGTCATGACCGCCGCCGCACAGCGGTTCGTCTCGCCGATGAGTTTTCAAGCCGTATCGGGCCGCCCGACGCGCAGCGATCTGTGGGACGGCGCGGCCGAAGCGGCCATGGGACATATCGAGCTCGCGCGCTGGGCTCAGATCGTGCTGATCGCTCCCGCCAGTGCCGATTTCATCGCGCGGCTGGCCGGCGGACGCGCCGATGATCTGTTGGCAACCCTGTGCATCGCGACCGAGGCGCCGATCGTCCTGGCGCCGGCGATGAATCGAGTCATGTGGGTCAACAAGGCCACCCAAGCCAATGTGGACACGCTGATTTCGCGCGGCATACGCATCTTGGGTCCCGCCGCCGGCAACCAGGCTTGCGGGGAAGTCGGCGCCGGACGCATGTGGGAGCCCATCCAGCTCGCCGAGAGTCTTCTGGAAGCGCCGGCGAACGCCGGCTTGCTGGCGGGCCTCAATGTTTTGATCACCGCCGGACCGACCCGCGAGCGTCTCGATCCGGTGCGCTATCTGACCAACCGAAGCTCGGGAAAAATGGGATTTGCCGTCGCGGCTGCGGCCCGCGAAGCCGGCGCGCACGTGACCATCGTCAGCGGACCGGTGCAGCTGGCGACGCCGGCCGGCGTCACTCGAATCAATGTGGAAAGTGCGCGCGACATGTATGCCGCGGTTCATCGCCAGGTGGCGGACGCGGATGTGTTCATCGCGGCGGCCGCCGTCGCCGATTTTCAGCCGGTCACCGTGGCCAAGCAAAAGATCAAGAAACAGGGTGTGTCGGTCAAGCTCGAACTCGAGGCCGCGCCTGACATCGTCCGGTCGGTCGCCGACATGGCCAAACGGCCCTTCGTCGTCGGCTTCGCCGCCGAGACCAACGACGTCGAGGACAACGCGCGCAGCAAGCTCAAGCGCAAGAAGCTCGACATGATCGCCGCCAACCAGGTGGGCGATGGGATCGCATTCGATTGCGATGAAAACGCGCTGACCGTGCTATGGCCCGGCGGCAGGGCCGACGTGGCGCGCGGACCTAAAATCGAGGTTGCGCGTCAGCTCATCGCCCTGATCGCCCAACGGTTGCCGCCGCCCGACGGCTCGCCGAGGCGCGGCTCGCGCAAGCGGCGCAGCACCGCCTTGCCGCGCGATCGGGTGCGCGCCCGTCGCGTGCGCCGATAGCGTGAGCCTGCAGCCGACCGTCAAGCTGCGGATCCTGGACGCGCGGATCGGGCGGGAATTTCCGCTGCCCCAGCATGCGACTCCGGGTTCCGCCGGCATGGATCTGCGTGCCTGCATCGAGGCCGCGGTGTCGCTCGCCCCGGGCGCCGTGGAACTCGTTCCCACCGGCATTTCGATTCACATCGCCGATCCCGGGCTCGCCGCCGTGTTGTTGCCGCGTTCGGGGTTGGGCCACAAGAACGGCATCGTGCTCGGCAATCTCGTCGGCCTGATCGACTCGGATTATCAAGGTCCGCTGATGGTGTCATTGTGGAATCGCGGCCATGCGCCGTTCACCGTCAATCCCGGCGACCGCATCGCGCAGATGGTGTTCGTGCCCGTCGTCCAGGTTGGGTTCGAAGTGGTCGAGGATTTTGCCGCGAGCAAACGCGGCTCGGGCGGGTTTGGAAGTTCAGGACACGGTTAGTGCCATTCGCCCACTATTCGTCCGTGCTGCGTCGGCCGCGCAGTATGCGTCGCTCGTTCACGAGCCGGGCGGTGCGCTTCAGCCCCGTGAGTTCGTCCTTGCGGCGCGTGTAGCTGCGCCGATCGGCGTGGTGTTTGTAGCCGCACGGACACGACGAGTAACAGGTGCAATCCGGCAGCGGCAGACGAGGAGCCTCGGCGGACAAGTAACGCACCGTACGTAGCGCGCGCGCGGCGTCGCAACTCGACTCGGTCGCGATGATGGAAACGGCCCGCCATCGGGTATTGGGCAGATCGGTTCTGCGTGAATCCTTTGCCATCGACGAGCACCGAAGCCAAGAAGGCGTGGTTGGACTGATCAAACGTGCTCCCTAGACGAGGAATACACGCCGGGCAAAAGTGTACGCGCCGGCGGCACGAAAAGTGACTCACGCTTGGGGCATGAGCCGTAGGATAAATCCGATATCTCGCCGCACGCCCAAGAAATGCGGCTGGCGAGTTGGCTTGCCGCGGGCCAAGCTCGCGCATGGCAATCAGGGACTGGCCGCTCGATGAAAGACCCCGCGAGAAGCTCTTGGAGAAGGGCGCGGCCGCGCTGTCCGACGCGGAGCTGCTCGCGATCATGCTGCGCAGCGGCACCCCAGGCCACTCGGCACTCGATCTGGCGCGCGATGTGCTGTTGAGTTTTCACTCGCTGCGCAAACTGATTGCGGCCGATCGGCAACGATTTTGCGCCGAACGAGGCCTCGGGCTCGCACGGTTTGCGGAGCTGCAGGCGGCGCTCGAGATCGGCAGGCGGCAACTGTCCGAGACGTTGCGCGCCGGCCCGTCGCTCGCGAGTCCGCGCGCCACCCGGGACTTTCTCTCCGCGCAATTGCGCGATCTCGAACACGAAGTGTTTTGCTGCCTGTATCTCGACAAACGGCATCGCCTGATCGAATTCGAAAAGCTGTTCCGCGGCACGATCGACGGCGCCAGCGTGCATCCGCGCGAAATCGTCAAACTGGCGCTGAAGCGCAATTCCGCCGCCGTGATCATTGCTCACAATCACCCGTCGGGCATCGCCGAACCCAGCCAGGCCGACGAATTGATCACCCAGCGAGTCAAAGAGGCGCTCGCTCTGGTCGACATTCGGCTGCTGGATCACATCATCATCGGCGACGGCGCCAGCGTCTCGCTCGCCGAACGCGGGCTAGTTTAGTCGCTTGCCCTCCCGGGCCGACCCTGGTATAAAACGCGGCTGTCCCAAGGTGTTCCAGTTAAGGGTTTAGGCCATGTCGAGAGTCTGCCAGGTTACGGGCAAGGGCCCCAAGACGGGTAATACGGTTTCCCATGCGAACAACCGCAAGCGGCGCCGGTTTTTGCCGAATTTGCACACCCACCGCTTCTGGTCCGAGATCGAAAAGCGCTTTTTGAGCCTGCGGGTCTCGACCCGGGGCCTGCGCACCATCGAGAAGCGCGGCGTGGACGTGGTGGTGGCCGATCTGCGCGCCAAAGGCGTGAAGGTCTAGGGCGTCAAGGTTTGAGGAGCATCTGATGCGCGACAAAATCAAATTGGTTTCCTCGGCCGGCACCGGGCACTACTACACGACGACCAAGAACAAGCGTCTGCATCCGGACAAGCTGGAAACCAAGAAATTCGATCCGGTCGTGCGTAAGCACGTCCCCTACAAAGAATCGAAAATCAAATAGCCACTCTCGCCCGAGCTGACTCACGCCCGAGCTTCCCGAAGTAGAAACGACGCGGCGCGGCATTGCGCAGCGGCTCCTGCAGCGGCGTGTGGTCGACGTCATCGTGCGCGAGCGCCGGCTGCGCTGGCCCATCGCCCGCCATTTCGAAGCCGCCATCCGCGGCCAAACTGTGCGCGCCATCGACCGGCGGGCCAAATATATTCTAATACGGTTCGACGCCGGCACGGTGATATTGCATCTCGGCATGTCCGGAAGCCTGCGGATGATCAAGGTCGAGACGCCGCCGAAGACGCATGATCATTGGGACATCCGGTTGGACAGCGGATGGGTGCTGCGCTATCACGATCCGCGTCGTTTCGGCAGCCTGCATTGGACCGACGCCGACCCGGCGCTGCATCCCCTGCTCGACGGGTTGGCGCCCGAACCGTTGAGCGATGACTTCGACGCGCTCTACCTGCACCGGGTGACCCGCCGTCGCAGCGTCGCCATCAAGCACTTGATCATGAATTCCCGGCTGGTCGTCGGTGTCGGCAACATCTACGCGAGCGAGGCGCTGTTTCGCGCCCGCATCGCCCCACGCCGCGCCGCGCGGCGCATCACCCGCATAGAAGCCGCCGCACTCGCTTCGGCCATCAAAGAGGTGCTCAACGAGGCGATCACCATCGGCGGCACCACGTTGCGCGACTACGTCGACGCCGACGGCGCGCCCGGCTATTTCCGCCAGAAATTATTCGTGTATGAACGCGCTGGAGCCGCCTGCCGCGTCTGCAGGTCCGTCGTCAAGCACTTCGTCCAAGGTCAGCGCTCCACGTATTGGTGTTCGACCTGCCAACGTTAGTAAACCAACCCCTCTCCCTCGCCGCGCGGATCGGAGGCCGCCTCGACTTTACCGGTGGCGAAATCCCAGGTGATGACCTGCATGTTGCCCCACGGCCGCCCCGATAACTTGAGCGTGTGCCCCATGGCCTGCAGCGTCTTGATTTCAGCGTCGCTGAGTGCGCCTTGTTCATAGTCGACGACGTCGGGCAAATACTGATGATGATAGTGCGGGTATTTCACGACATCGGCCGCGCTCATACCGTCCAGATAATTGAGCGTCCCCAGCAGCACCATGCTGATGATGAAACTGCCGCCGGGCGAGCCCACGATCATCAAGCCCTTCGGCGTTTCGACGAACGACGGCGTCATGCTGGACAGGCTGCGCTTGTTGGGCGCGATCGCGTTCGCGGCGGCGCCGACCAGCCCGAATTCGTTGGGGGTGCCGGGCTTGATGGAGAAATCGTCCATGGTGTTGTTGAGCAGCACACCGGTCTTCGGCGGGATGTAGCCCGTCCCGAAGAACAGATTGATCGAGATCGTCGCCGCCACGCGGTTGCCGTTCGCATCCAGAATCGAGAAATGCGTGGTCTGCGTGCCGCCCGGTTCCGATTCGATGCCCGGCAACAGGTCGGAGGGCATGGCCTTGTCCATGCGAATGCTGCTGCGTTGTCCCGCCGCGTAGTCCGCGCTCGCGAGCCGCGCGAGCGGCATCGTCACGAAGTCCGGATCACCCAGGTAGATCGCCCGGTCGCGGTAGGCACGGCGCATCGACTCGATGATCAGGTGCTTGCGCGTCGCGGAATCGAGGTGCTGCAGATCGAACCCGGACAAAATATTGAGTGCGTCGAGCAGCGCGATGCCGCCGGAAGAGGGCGGCGATGCCGACACGATGCGCGCGCCATGATATTCACCGATCAGCGGTTTGCGCTCGATGACCCGGTACGCCGCCAGATCCTGCAAGGTCCAGATCCCGCCGCTCGCGCGCACACCGGCCACCAGCTCCGCCGCGATCGTGCCCTCGTAGAACCCCTTGGCGCCTTGATCGGCGATGGCCTCCAGGGTAATGGCCAGGTCCGGCTGCTTGATGATGGCGCCCAATTCAGGGACGGCGCCCTCCGCGGTCAAGAACACTTTCGCCGCGTCTGCCGAGCGGAGCATGCGTTCCCGCTTGAAGCGTATCCCACCCTGCAGGCGCGCATACAGCGGAAAGCCCTCGCGCGCGAGTCGAATGGCGGGGCCCAGGCTTTGTTTCAACGGCAACTTGCCGTACTTGCGCGCCAGATATTCGAACGCCGCGGGCTCGCCCGGAATCCCCGCCGCCAGCGCGCCGTCGATCGACGCGTTTTCGATCACATTGCCGGCCTTGTCCAGGTACATATCGCGCGACGCCGCGCCCGGCGCTTTCTCGCGCGCATCGAGCATCGTGTCCAAATTATCGGCCTGCCGGTGCAGCAAATAAAAGCCGCCGCCGCCGAGACCGGAGCTGCTCGGTTCGACCACCGCCAGGGCCGCCGACACGGCCACGGCCGCGTCGAAGGCATTACCCCCCGCGGCGAGAATTTCCTGACCCGCCTGGCTTGCCAACGGATACGCACTCGCAATCGCCGCCTTGTGCGGAGCGGCCGCGCGCGGTGCGGGCGTCCGCGGTTTGGCGAGACGTGCGGCCGGCGCGTCATCGGCGCGTGCCGCCGGTACCCAGCCGGCGGTCGACACGGCCAAGGCCAGGACCATGGCAATCGTCTTGGCGATGGAGACAGCCATGGTCATCTTCGTCGTCGCCGCGTTAACTCGGCTCGCGCGACGCGGTTCGGATGTCGGCTCGGTCAAAGCTTGCGGTGCCGCTTGAGTTCAACCTCGACGATCGGATGAACGAATTCCGAAACATTGCCCCCCAACACCGCGATCTCGCGCACCAGCGTCGAGGAGATGAACGTGTACTGTTCCTGAGGGGTCATGAACACCGATTCGATTTCCGGCGTGAGGTGCCGGCTCATATTGGCCAATTGAAATTCAAACTCGAAATCGGACACGGCGCGCAGGCCGCGCACGATGACGGACAACCCGTTCTGCCGTGCGAATTCGACCGTCAGGCCCACATAGCCGATCACTTCCACATTGTTGACTTCGGCGAGCACGCGCCGCGCCATGTCGACCCGCTGTTCGAGCGTGAACATCGGCGCCTTGTTGGGATTCGCCGCGATCGCGACGACCAGGCGATCGAAAATACTGGCCGCTCGCCGCACCAAGTCGGTGTGACCGTTGGTGATGGGATCGAAAGTACCCGGATAGACGGCTGTTCTTTTATGCATTCACGAGAGTCCGCGCGTTCACGCGCGCCAAATGATACCCCACCTCGCCCGCCGACTTCGATTTGAGTAGTTCCCAGCCGGTCGGCAGCGGCGGCACGCCGGCCGCCTTTTCGTTTTCCAGGTATACGAGGCCCCCCGAGTCCACCCAGTGGCCGGCATCCAGCAATGGAACATATTCCGCCAACGCGTCGCGTCCGAACGGCGGATCCATGAACACGATGTCGAACGGCGCCGACGGCGCGCGCAAATAGCGAGTCGCGCCCATCTCGATCACTTGGGCGCGCCGGTCTCCCCCTAAACGGCTCAGTTGTTCTTTCAGGGAGCGAGCGGCGGCCACCGCTTGCTCGACGAAGACGACGTGGCTTGCGCCGCGGGAGAGGGCCTCGAGTCCGAGTGCGCCGCTGCCGGCGAACAAGTCCAGGCAGCGCGAGCCCGCGATGCGCTGTTGCAGCCAATTGAAGAGGGTCTCGCGAACTCGATCCGGCGTGGGCCTAAGGCCCGGCAGATCTGGGAAACTGACCCGCCGGCCACGCCAGCCGCCGCCGATGATCCGCACCGAGTTGCGGCCGCCCGAGGCCTGCGATTCCGTCTTGGGGGTGGTCACTACCGGTATCATACCGCCCATGGTGAAAGAAGCCGACAAGCCCGGCGTACGCGGCTTTTTCAAGCGCCTGCGCGCCAAGCTGAACCAAGGACCGGCCTGGCTCACCGCCGATCTCACGGAACTCCTTCCCGGGCGCAAAATAGACGCGGAGATCCTCGACGACCTCGAGACGCGGCTGATCACCGCCGATGTCGGTGTCGAGGCTACGAGGCGAATCCTGGACGATCTGCGCCGCCGGGTGGCGCGCAAGGAACTCGATGACGTCGATGCCCTGCTCCACGCCCTGCGCGACGCCATGTTGGAGATCCTGCTCACCGTCGAGCGGCCGCTCAGCATCGATCCGACGATCAGGCCCTACGTGGTGCTGGTGGTCGGAATCAACGGCGCGGGCAAGACCACGACCATCGGCAAACTCGCGCACCGGCTGCTCGCCGAGGGCTTGAGCGTCATGCTGGCGGCCGGCGACACCTTCAGGGCCGCGGCGCGCGAACAGCTCGAGGTGTGGGCGGAACGCAACCACGTGCCCATCATCGCGCAACAATCAGGCGCCGAGCCCGCCGCCGTGATCTTCGACGGCTTGCAGGCTGCGCGGGCCCGTCACATCGACGTCTTGATCGCGGATACCGCGGGACGCCTGCACACCCAGACCCACCTGATGGAGGAGCTCAAGAAGATCAAGCGGGTGCTCGCCCGGCTCGATCCCGGCGCACCGCATGAAGTGCTGCTGGTGCTCGACGGCACCATCGGGCAAAACGCGGTCGCGCAGGCGGAGGAATTCAACAAGGGGCTGGGAGTCACGGGGCTCGTCGTCACCAAGCTCGACGGTACGGCGAAAGGCGGCGTGGTGCTCGCGATTGCGCAAAAGCTCAAGATCCCGATTCGATTCGTCGGAGTCGGCGAGCAGACCGAGGATTTCGGCGTATTCAATGCAGCGGATTTCGTCTCGGCGCTGCTCAAATCCGGCCCCGACGGCCAAGCCCCATGATCCGATTCGACCAAGTCCACAAGCGCTACGCCAACGGCCGCGAAGCGCTCGCCGGTGTTTCCTTCCACATCGGCAGCGGCGAACTCGCGTTTCTGACCGGCCATTCAGGCGCGGGCAAGAGCAGCGTGCTGAAATTGATCGCCCTGATCGAGCGCCCCACGCGCGGCCAGGTGTTCATCAACAAGCAGAGTACGGCGGGCATCAAGCCGCGCGGCATACCGCAGTTTCGGCGGCAAATCGGCGTGGTATTTCAGGACCACAAATTGCTGCATGACCGGCCGGTGGCCGACAATGTGGCGCTGCCCCTGATCATCGCGGGCGTGCCCAAGCGCGAGATCGACAAGCGCGTGCGCGCGGCGCTCGACCAGGTCGGCTTGCTCGGCAAGGAGCGCAGCCGCCCCTTGGAGCTCTCGACCGGCGAGCAGCAGCGGGTGGGTATTGCGCGCGCCGTCGTGGCGAAGCCTGCGCTGCTGATTGCGGATGAGCCCACGGGTAATCTCGATCCCGACCTCGCGCTCGAGATCATGCGGCTGTTCAAGCGCTTCAACGAGGTGGGCGTCACGGTCGTGATCGCGACCCACGATGTGCATCTGATCGATCAGGTCGGCGGGCGGCGCATCGTGCTCGGCGACGGCCGGGTGACGGACGCGGGCGGCCCGGGCGATCTGGGTGCGCCATGAACGTGCAAGCCTATTTCGCCCGGCACGCGCAAACCCTGGTCGGCTCGCTCGGCCGCATCGTGCAGCAACCGTTCGCGACGCTGTTGACCATGGGCGTGGTCGCCGTGGCCCTTGCGCTGCCTTTGTTCCTGGATGTGGCTCTGCAGAACGTGCGCAGCGCGACCGGCAATTGGAACGAGGCCTTCGATCTATCGGTGTACATGGACAAGAGAGCGAGCGCGGCGCGTGTCGCCGCCGTGGCCAAGCAACTGCGCCAGCGCCCGGATGTCGCCGCGGTGCGCGTCATCCCGGCGGATCAGGCCCTCCAGGAGTTTCGCGAGAATTCGGGCTTCGGCAAGGCGCTCGACGCCCTGAGCGACAATCCGCTCCCCGATACACTCATCGTCACGCCGACCTTGAGCGCCAGTACGCCCGGGGGCACGGATGCACTCAAGCTCGCCGTCACCGGCATCGACGACGTGCAGACCGTGCAACTCGACACCGAATGGGTCAAGCGCCTGCGCGCGATGCTCGACATAATGCGGTGGGTGGTGCTGTTGACCGCGGGTCTGTTGGGCGTCGCCGTCGCGCTGATCGTGGGCAACACCATCCGGCTCGACATCTTGAGCCGCCGCGCCGAAATCGAGGTGATGAAACTGGTGGGCGCTTCCGACGGCTTTGCCCGCCGGCCGTTCCTGTACAGCGGTATCTGGTATGGTTTGGGCGGTGGGGTGATGGCGCTGATCCTGGTGGCCGCCGCCGCCGCGCTGCTGGCGCGGCCCGTCGACAGACTCGCCGGTTTGTATGGCAGCAAATTTCACTTGCAGGGTCTTGGCTTCACGGCAGGTGCCGCTGTATTGCTCGCCGCGATCGGCCTGGCGTGGCTCGGCTCTTGGCTTGCTGCGACGCGGCATATTCGAGCGATAGAGCCCACGTAAAAGTGATATTTTTCAATCAATTAACAAACATGTGAACTATCGGTAACATTAGCACTCCAACCTCTGGAGTGCTATGATTGCACCCGTGGATTGGATCGGGAGGTTTGAGCTAATGACCACTGCTTTAGTCGCTAAACAAACGAACGGATTGGTGTTCGCCGGGCCCGTTGGGAGCCTCGATTCCTATATAGACCGCGTGTCCCAGATTCCGGTTCTGTCGAAGGAAGCCGAAGTGGCGCTGGCCGTCCGTTTTCGATCGGAGGCCGATCTCGACGCCGCTCGTCAGCTGGTGCTGTCGCACCTGCGATTCGTCGTGCACATTGCCCGTGGCTATCTGGGCTATGGCTTGCCGATGGGGGATCTGGTCCAGGAGGGCAATGTCGGTCTCATGAAGGCGGTCAAGCGCTTCGACCCGACCGTTGGCGTGCGCCTGGTGTCCTTCGCGGTGCATTGGATCCGCGCCGAGATTCACGAGTACGTGCTGCGCAACTGGCGCCTGGTGAAGGTCGCCACCACCAAGTCGCAGCGCAAACTGTTTTTCAATCTGCGCAAGATGAAGAAGAATCTGGCCTGGTTGTCCGAGGCCGAGACCGCGGCGGTGGCGCGCGATCTAGGGGTGGACGTCGCGGACGTGCGCGAAATGGAACAACGCCTGTCCGCGCGCGACATGTCGTTTGATCCGACCCCGGAGAGCGACGAGGAAGAGGCCTACTCACCGGCCATGTATCTGCCGGCGAGCAACGCAGACCCTGCGATCGAGGTCGAGAACGAGGAGTGGGAAGAGGACTCGACCGATCGCCTGACCGTGGCGCTCGAGAAACTCGATGAGCGCAGCCGCAGCATCTTGAAGCGGCGCTGGATGACCGACAACAAGGCAACCCTGCACGAACTCGCCGACGAATACGGCATTTCCGCCGAGCGTGTCCGCCAGGTCGAGTCGAATGCGATCAACAAGTTGAAGGGACTGATGGCAAGCGCGGCATAAAGCGCCGTCGATTGCGATTCGCCTTACAGACCAAGGCGCCGGCTGACTCCTCGGCCCGGCGCCTTTTTATTTATTTAGCACGCAGGTATGAGTCTCTCAATCAAATGCCTAAAACCGGGGACTCGCCAGTACGTAATAAAGACCGCCCGCTATCAAAATAGTTACCGGCAAAGTAAAAACCCAAGCAACGACGATTCGCGAGATCATCCCGTATTTGAGACCTGCGCCTGAGGTCACCATCGTTCCGGCGATGCCCGAAGTGACGATATGTGTGGTGCTGACCGGCAATCCGGTGAATCCAGCGGTCCCGATCAAAATGGCGGAAACCACCTCCGCCGCCGCTCCTTGTGCGGGCGTGAGATGCACATTGCCGAGCCGTTCACCGAGCGTCGTGACAATTCTTCTGTAACCGATCATTGTTCCGACACCGAGACATAGCGCGCTCAGCATGCGTACCCATAATGGCGCATATTCAACCGAACGCCCAAGATCTTTTGCGATTTCCTGCGCTTGGCGTTTCTCGTCCTCGGTGATTTCCTTGCTCTCCTCGGCGTGCTTCAACTCGGAGATGACCTGGTACACATCGTCTCGCACCGCGGACCGCGTCCTGGCGTCGGGTGTTTTCAAGCCCACTTCGAGTTTCGGCCGGCCCGCACTCGGATCGACCTCGGATTTTGCGCTCGCCTCGTCGCTGCCCGACGCTTGCTGAGCCTCGTTCTGAATAGCCTTCGTCGCGGTCAGCGCGGACGCCTTCTCATCGTCCCCATATTTTTCTATCAATGGTTGTGATCGTTCCATGAGAGCCGCCATGTCATGCAGCGACTCGCCGGCGGTAGGATTGAGCGCATACGTCGCCGGAAATATCCCGATAATGGTCAACATGATGAGACCGATGCTTTTCTGCCCATCGTTGGTGCCGTGTGCAAAGCTGACCCCGGTACACGTTAGAATCAGAATTCCGCGCATCCACCAGATCGGCGGGTTGTCCTTCGCGGGTTCGTAAAGATGTTTATCGTGCAAGGTTTTTCGGATCACGAAATACAGCGCGCCTGCCAGCACGAATCCAAGTATTGGCGATAGCGCGAGCGCTTCGAGAACTTTCCAAAGTTGCGCCCAGTGCACGCCTTCGGCCACGCTGCGCGAGCGCGCGAAAGCATTCCCGAGAGCAACGCCGATCAACGAACCGATCAAGCAATGAGAACTGGAGTTCGGTAGCCCGAACCACCAAGTGCCTATATTCCAAGAAAGCGCTGCCACGAACAGTGATACCAACATGGCGACCGCGGGGCCCCCGTCGGGCGGCGAAAGAACCTCGGCCGGGAGAAGTTCGACCAAGGCGTAGGCAACCGCGATACCTCCCACCATGACGCCGACGAAATTCATGATCCCTGAGAGAACGACAGCCTGCCCCGGTTGCAGCGACTTGGTGTAGATGACGGTCGCCACCGCGTTCGCGGCGTCGTGAAAGCCGTTCGTCGCCTCGAACATGATGACCATGATCAACGAGAATATTAACAAGCCGAGCGCCAGCGCCGAGGCGGGATCGAGATGGTTCAGCACGTGGTCCTCCGAGCGGACGTCAGAATGTGACGACTCGGCGATCGTGGTTTGCGTCGACGATGCGCGCCGGATGGGTAACAAGGTTCACGAAATCTACCGTAGGCTTTGCATGTTGCCGTTGCGTGACAAGCCCAGCCTGCACGCCTACAAGCGGACGGCGATGTCCACGAAGGCGCCTTCGATCCTGCCGGGACGCCCACCGACGTCGCGCTCATTCACGTAATTCAGGGAGATGTCGACACGATCCGCCACCCCAATCACCGGCCCGGCGAGCAAGCGATTACGGCTCAGACGCCCGGACGTGAGGTCAACAAAGACCTCATCGGATATCGCCAGCGCGTGTACGCGCCCAAGACCTTTTGGGCATGAAACGAGGGACACGAGATTCCGATAACGCCACGGATCCCCGGGTACGCCGATCAGATCCTCAATGCGCAGGCGGTCACTGAACGAGAATGGTCCGGTTTTGAGCGTACCCGTAATCGCCGCGATCGGCAGATCCGCGTTGAGCCGATCCCCCGAGGATGGCAGTCGCACTTGGGCGTGCAGGTAGCCAAGCGAGGCGCCAAGCGCGCCATGCGTCCAAGTGAAGAACGCGGCGCCGCCTGTGAGCGCCGGGTTTGGATCGTCGTCGCTGAAGCGACTGAAGCCCGCAATCAAATAGCTCCAGTGGTCGGGTAGTGACCCGACGAGATCCAGTTCCTGCCACCACTGAGTGTCCGTTTCCGGTACCGTTCGAGAAATCGCCCGTAGAGGCGCGAGGGCGACAAGCGCCATGAGCAAAATGAAACGCATCCTTCATCCGTGGGCAATCAGCCGGCCGCCATTTCGAAGACGACGCCAATGGCCGCCTGCGCAATCGGTTGCCGGAAATCGCCGGCCAGCTCGCCGGCGAGGGTCATGACACTGGTGGTCACAGCGCCGGCCTGGGCGGCGCGTGCGAGCGCCGCCTGCTCCGTCCGCTCGCTCATGCCGCCGCAGGCATCGATGACGAGCACGGCCTGGAATCCGTGTTCGGCAGCGATGGTCGCAGGCAATTGGACGGCGAGTTCGGTCGCGACGCCTGCGATCAAAATCGTGCGGCGTCCGGAGCTCTTGATGAACGCGAGGATTTCCTCGTTCAGGAGCGAATTAGCGGTGGTCCGATGATGAATGGAGTAGCTGCCATATCCTTCGGCGATTTCCGGCGTGATCGTCGCGGGACTGCCGTCCTCCCCGGCGACAGCGGATACGATGATCGGAAGATCGAAGATCTTGGCCAGCTTCGCCAATCCCTTCACGCCTTTTCGAAGCCGATCGATCGGCAAAGTGCGCGTGAGTTCGATGATTCCCTGCTGCAGATCCGCAAACAGCACGATGCAGTCCGTTGGATGAATGATCTGGGTTTTCATGGGCGGTCAACTCCATTCAGTGAGGATATTGGGTTACAGAGGCGGTCAAATTCACTCATGCTTGAAACTCCATCGAACGGCTGAGGCGGATCCAGACCACTCCAAGCACCGCCAGCGCTGCGACCACGGCCGTAAACCCAAGCGTGGCCGTCTCGAAGCCGATTTGTTTCGCCGCGAATCCGACGACCACAGCCGGCAAGGTTGCACCGATGTAAAGGCCCAGCTGGAATCCTGAGAAAACTTCTGCGCGAGAATCTCGCGGCGCTATTCGATCGATCAGTTCCTGACTGCCGAGGTAAGCGAGTCCATGACCCACACCGAGCAGAATCGCCGATAGAAAAAACGCGATGCCCGACCGCCAGACCAGCGCGACCGTGAAACAGATCAGCCCCACTACAATTCCGACGAGGCCCGTCAGCATGGCCCGGCGCAGCGGCCAGCGGCGGACCGCCAGCTGACCCGCCGCCGATGCGACGAACAGCAATGCAACGACGAGCCCTGCCGCGAAGTGTCCCTGGATGCCCAGGAGATCGCGTGCAAACGACGATCCAAGGCCTGCAAAGGTCCCGGCCACTGCATAAGCAGTCATTTCGACAAAGGTCGCAAGATAGAACGGAGCTGCGATGGCTGCGGGAATATGGATACGGGCCGGCTTCAATGCAAAATGGGCGGCGTGGGAGACAGTTTCGGGTGCACGCGACACGGCGGATAGACTGAAGAGCACGCAGGCAAGAGCGGCAACATACGGCGTCACCGTCGGCAGCGGACTGAACTGCGCCAGTGTGCCGGCCACCAGAGGCCCACCGGCAAGACCGATGACGGTGGCAACGGTCGCCGTCAGTGCGACCCGACCGTGGTCGCCGGGGTCAGGCCGCAGGTCCCCGAGAGTGGCGACTGCCGTCGTGGTTCCAGCACCAACCCCAACCCCCTGCAGTACGCGGCCCAGCATCAGTATCCAGACATTCCGCGCAAACAGGCACGTCAAGAGTCCGGCAATCATGATCAGCAGCGCCGGAATGAGCACGCGTCTGCGTCCGACCACATCGGACAGCGGTCCGACGAGAAACACCGTCGCAACCACACCCACCGTGTACAAGCCGTACACGATCGACAGGATTGCGGTGGAGAATCCCCACTCGGCTTGATACACCGTCAACAGCGGCAACGGCGTATTGGCGCCGAGTACGATGGAACTGATGGCCGCTGCCACACTCCAGAATGCGGTCCTCTTGCGCCTGTCGGTGGCTGCCTTCTCACTGCCTCTGGCCACTGCGTTGCTGCTGATCACGGTGCTGCTCGACCCATTGAATCGCCCACAGGCACAGGATTCTCGGGAGAAAATCGGTATTTCCCAAGGACAAATCGACCGCACATCGGGACAACGGAGATCGTGTCGCGTTGACCCCGGGCTTGGCAGTGACGGAGACTTGCCCCATGGAAGCCGTCCACCTCCAACCAAACGCCGGCGATCTGATCGGAGAGCCGCGTCGCATCGTGCTGTTGGCGACACCCATGACTTCCTCTCTGGAGATCGCCGGGCCCGCCGAGGCGTTTCGGATGACGGCCGAGAAGCTCGCCGAAGCAGGCCGCATCCGCAGCCGCCACTACAGCATTCACCTGCTGTCCGCCGTGGACACTGCGACCATCCAAAGCACCGGCGGTATCCCCTTTGTCCCGCATGGTTTCTATGCGAATTACCGTGACTCCATCGACACGCTGCTCGTCGTCGGCGGTCTTGAGGTCTGGAACGGGCGGGACGCACCGGAGCTGCTGGCGTGGCTGCGGGAACGAGCCGGGGAGGTCCGTCGATACGGTGCAATCTGCACCGGCGCATTCCTGCTCGCGGAGGCAGGTCTGCTCGACGCCCAACGCGTGACGACTCATTGGTTCTTCTGCGAGCGGCTTGCGCGGGAATACCCGGGGTTGACCGTGGACCCCGAGCCGATATTCATCCGCAACGGGCGCCTGTCGACCTCGGCCGGTGTCACCGCGGGACTCGATCTGGCTCTTTCGATGATCGAGGAAGATCTCGGTCTCGAGATTGCGTTGCGGGTGGCGCGAAGCCTGGTGCTGTACGTTCGTCGGCCGGGCTGGCAATCGCAGTTCAGCTCGGCGCTCGCATTGCAGGCTCCGACGCGCCTGACCTTTCGGGAACTGCCCTTCTGGATCCTGGAAAATCTGCGCGAGTCGCTGCCGCTCGAGGTGATGGCCGCGCGTCTCGCGATGAGCCCGCGCAACTTCTCGCGGCAGTTTTCCCGCGAATTTGGGGTCACGCCACTTCAATTCGTGACGCAACTGCGCGTGGAGATGGCCAGGCGACTGCTTGGCGAGAGTACGCGCAGCCGCGAGGAGATCGCCATGGAATGCGGCTTTGGGTCCGTCGATGCGCTCGAAAGAGCGCTGAAGCGTGGATAGGCGTCGAGTCGCCGTCATAATAGGGTCTGGCGTGGAAAGATAAAGGGTGCTGCGGCCAGTATTCCGGCGGATGGGCCTCCTTGTCCCCCATCTAAAGTTCAGGTTTATGCCTGTTACCGCGGTTGGGAAAACGGACGCGTCGTGCGCTACGCGAGCGACTCCTGCTTATCGTCCGCTTCCACTTTTCGGAATCCTGCCTTGCAGGTTTCACCACTGGCCGACCCGGCCACTTTCGCCCTACGCTCTGGTTTGCTCCGCATTTGCGTCATCAAGAGGACGACAATCATGCGCTTACTAACCGCATTGATCCTGGCAACGCTGTCTTGGATCGCCGGCGCGGCCGACGTCGATCGATATGTCTCCGATGAGAAGGGCTTCGCCGTGAACTCGTGGCTTGTCCCAACCGCCACGGGCCTCGTCGTCATCGACACCCAGTTCACCGTCTCGGAGGCCGAACACCTTTCGCAAACCATCGGCAAGACAGTGCGCCCGCTCAGAGCCGTCATAATCACGCATCCGCATCCCGACCATTTCAACGGCATCTGCCGCTTGTTGCAAATCGCTCGCGTTCCCGTGTACGCCACCCGCGCCACGATCGATGGCATTCACGCCACCGCGTTTGAGAAGCGTGCGCAGTGGAAGCCACTGTATGGCGCCGACTATCCGAATCAAACCTGCGAGCCCGATTCGGTAGTCCCAACCAAGGTTGCCATCCGCATCGACGGCACAGTATTCCAGTTTCGAGATTTCGGTCCAGGCGAAGCAAGTGACGAATCGATGATCGTCGTCCCATCACTGAAGGCGGTTTTCGTCGGCGATTTGATCTATCAGAACATGCATCCATGGCTTGCGGAAGGCCGCTCCGAGCTGTGGCTCAAGCAGCTGGATCGCCTCGAGAGATCCATACCACCGGATTTCACGATTTACCCTGGCCACGGCGCAGCGACCGGAACTTCCGTAATCGGCGCCCAGCGCAAATACATCGTCAATTTTCGCAATGCCACGAAATCCGCGATCGGCTCCACGGGCCTCTCCCCGGAGGCATCGCAGACTCTGGTCGGCGAAACTCGCAGCCAATACCCGGGTTGGCCCCTCGAGATGCTCATTCCCGTCAACGCGGCTGCGATCGCCAAAGAATTCGCGTCCACGCCCGCGCATTAGTCCGCCGCCCGCGAGTATTTCTGGCGTATTCTCTAGCTATTTTATAGCCAACAATCACGAAGCTTCGGTTCCGAGGAATCGAATTTGGGAAAGCGCTCCGGCGACAATCAGGGTTTATGATCGAAGCCAATGCTCTCGCACAGGATGCTGGCGACCCGGCCGCCCGAATACTCGTCGGCGAGCTCGAACGGCAGGCTGCGGAATACGCGGCGATCGCCGATCGGGTGGATCGCAGCCTACGTCAGGCCACCGACCGTCTCGCGCAAACGACGAATATCCGCGGCGTCATCATCGATATGCTTCGGGAAGGCTCGGCAGTAGTAGAGTCGCAGGGAGTCATAGAATGCGGTCTGTTGCTTTACGATCCAGTGTCCCGACTCCTGCGCTTCGAGGCCATGTTTGCCAATGGCGTGGAGACTGATCTTAAGGGGACGCCGCTTGAGGGCCCTTTTTCAGTCGATTCAGAAGCGTTGGCGCTGCCGTGGCTCCGTATCCAACAAGAGCCGTGGCTGTGGGGATTGACCGACGATGCCTCGATTCTGGCCACTACAGCGCGCGCTTATCACGAGTCCAAAGGCACGCGCAGCGTCGCCTATTTGCCGCTGCGCCGCGGCCAGGATTGCATCGGTTTTGTCGGATTCTCGCTCAAATCGGCGCATCCGCCCACACCCCAACAAGTCGATCTGCTTCAGAGCGTTGGTTCTCAAGTGGCATTGGCGGTGGAGGTCCAGCGACTGGCGACGGCCAATGAGCAGGCCTCAGTGGCACGCGAGCGGCAGCGCCTCGCCGACTTGCGAGCGATCGAGCTCACCAAGGCAAACGTGGCGCTGCAGGCGACCATCGATGCGGTGACCCACATGCAATCGCTCGATGACTTCATGCCCCGTGTCGTGGCAATTGTCGCGGAGGCCTTTGAGGCCGTTGGCGCCGGCTATTTCGAGCATCCAGAGGGAACCATTTATCACCGCTTTTGGCTCGAAGACGGCCAATTCCTGGCCGCTGCGGAGTTGCCCGACCTGGACCCGGTTCATTTGCCCGTTCTGGAACGTTTGACGCGAGGCTTTTCGGTGCCGCCGGAACATTTGGGTGTCGAGTTCCGCGAGCGCTTGCGTCCCAACATCGTTCATCACCGCGTTGCCACGGCGTCGCCTGCCATGCACGCGCTCAGCGTCAGCCGCGGCTGGGACTGGGAACTCAACATCCCCTTGTTCGCCAACGACCGTACCGAGGCGGCGATCACTTTTTTTCGTCACGAAGACCAGCCCTTTACCGAAGCTGACGTCTCCCTCGCCGAGTCGCTCGCCAAGCAAATTTCCCTCGCGAGACAGGTCAGTCGGGTCGGTGAGCGCGAACGCGAAATCACCGTCGCACGCGAACGCGCGGCGGAGCTGGCGCGCGCCAATCAGGTACTTCGCCGAAGCGTGGATCGTATCGCCGAAGATCGACAGATTGAACACCTGGTGGGGGCATTCTTGGGTGAGGCCGTCGAGGCTATGGGAGGCGCCGGAGGTGCTGTGATGGTCCGGGTTGAGGGTTCCAAAACCACCTTTCGTCCCGCCGCGGTTATTTCGCAAGGCCAATTGCTCGACTCCTCGGGCATCGCCGGTGACCCGCATCTCAGCCGCTTTGTCGAGCTGTCTTCGAGCGACCCAGGCGGTATCTTCACCGCGTTGGCAGCCGGAAATACCCCGTGTTTGAATGTCGACTCGCTTCGTGAATCATTTCCCAGCGCTTATGATTATCATCGCGCTCGCAACGACGAAATCATATGGCACGCACCTCTGCGAATACGCGGCGAGGTGCTCGGTTTTGTCGCGCTTACATTTCCGGACGCGAGAGAGCCGTCGGAGACTGGTCGGGAGACCGTTACCGCCCTTGCGACACAGCTCGCTCTCGCCCTAAAACTCACTGAGATTGCGAATCAGACAAAGCTCGCGGCAATAGCCTTTGAGCGGGGAAGAATTGCCGAGCAGCGAGCTGTCGAACTCGCCCGTTCAAACGAGGCGTTGCAGTCCACCATTGATGTGTTGGCGAGCTTGGACAGTCTGGCCGAATTTGTCCCCTCCGTGCTGCGGGTGGTCTCCACCGCATTCGACTCCGCCGGTTGTGCCTATTACGAACACCTCGCGGGCGAACCGGCCTTTCTCCGGTATTGGCTGTGGCAAGGGGAGGTCCTCGGGCCTGAGGAATTGCGCGACGATCACCGCGCCTTTCTACGGGCACTGGCCCAAGGGTTTCAGTTATCTTCGCACCAGACAGACGATCGATCGCGTGGCGGGCACACGCCGGTGCTGGTGGATCATGCAGAGGCAATCGCGGACGAATTGGACATCGATCGTTTCTACAGGGCCCAAGGCGTTGGTCTGGAACTGCGCGTACCATTGATCGTCGGGGGCAGTACCAATGGAGCGCTCGTCATACGACGAAGCGCATCGCAACCATTCAATGAATCCGAGATCGCCTTGGCCGGTAATCTCGGCAAGCAGCTCGCGCTTGCCACACAAAGCCATCGTCTCGCCGAGCGGGCACGCATCGATTCGCTGACGCGCGCTCATGAGCAAGCGGTCGTGCGCGAGCGGGAACGAATGTCACGAGACATCCACGATACCTTGGCCCAAGGGTATGCCGCGATTTTAATCCACGCGCAGGCGATGAAACTATCAGCGCAGTCGAAACTGCCGCCGCCGGTGGATTCGGGTATTGAAATGTTTGAGCGACTCGCCAAGGAAAACCTTGCGCATGCGCGGCGAACGATGGAGGACCTGCGCGCCGACCCGTTCGGGAGAGTTGCCCTCGTCGGCAGCTTGCAGCAGTGCGCAGCCGGGGAGACTTCACCTGGGATTTTTGGCGTCGAATTTGACGCTCCGTTGGAGGAATTGTGGGTGCCACGCTACGTGGAGGTCGAGCTACGCCGCATCGTGAAAGAGGCCTTGAGCAACGCGCGACGGCACGCGCGAACGGGCATGGCGATCGTCGAGTTGAGCGTAGGGGATCGCCGATGCACGATTCGGGTCATCGATCGGGGAGTAGGCTTTGATCCTCGGCCGGTCCAAGGGTCATTTGGCATCCGCGGCATGCGCGAGCGGGCGGGACGGGCGGGTGCCGACCTTGCCATCGAAACGTCACCCGGACATGGCACGATTGTCACCGTGATAATCGACATGGAGCCTTCGGGCGATGACGCGCCGCGCTGACAATATGCCCATCATTCGAGTGCTGCTCGCGGATGATCACACCATCCTGCGCGAGGGGGTTGCCTCCATTCTGAACTCTCAGGAAGACATGGAAGTCATCGCACAAGCCGGCACCGGACGTCGGGCGGTCGAGTGCTACCGGGAGTTGCGGCCCGACGTCATGCTCATCGACATTGCCATGCCTGATGTGGATGGGCCCGAGGCCATCGGCCTGATTCGAGACATTGATCCGCAGGCAAAGGCCATCATATTGACGACCTTTGTCGGCGAAGAAGATGTCTATCGATCACTGTCGGCCGGTGCGAAAGGGTACCTCTTGAAGGGCGAGGAACCCGCGGTGATGTTGGCATGCATCCGCAAGGTCGTGCAGGGCGGCCGCCACATTCCGTCGCAGGTGTCCGACAAATTCATGGATCGCATACCGGACGATGCGCTCAGCGCACGCGAGCTGGAGGTCTTGAATCTGCTGGTCGAAGGCAAGAGCAATCAAGAAGCCGCGGCCACTTTGTCCATTTCAGAAAGCACGATCAAGTTTCACGTCAATCACATTTTGGCGAAGCTCAATGCCGCCGATCGGACGCAGGCCGTCATCACGGCGTTGCGCCGCGGCTTGGTGCGCCTGAACTGACCTCAAGTACTGCAGGGTACCCCAACTCCCGGTCGGCTCGTGGGCGGTCGATAGCGTCTATCGTGGACCCTTGGGCTGTTTATCGATGGCGAATCGTGAACCAGATCCTCGGCGGGTTTTCGAGCGATGAGCACGTGCTGCGCCCTCGGGCAGCGCGGGTGCAGCTCCTGCTCTACGGCGACTATTCGTGCTCGCTCACGGCCAGCCACGACACTGCCATTCGTCATGCGCTCGGCGAGATCCCGGAAGATGTGGCCTACATATATCGCCACTACCCGCAGGGCGCCGCAGGGCGCCGTGCCGCTGAGTGTGCCGTGGCGGCAGCCTGCCAGAATCGCTTCTGGCCCATGCACGCCTGGCTACTGACCCATCAGTCCCAGCTGGACGATGCCTCACTGGTTGAGCACGCGTTGGCATTGCAACTCGATGTCGGACGGTTTCTCAAAGATCTGGCAGGATCCACGCCGCGTGAGAAGGTTCTGGCGGACAATCGCCACGCCCGGGCGGATGGGGTCTCGCGGACCCCCGGGATCTTTATTCAGGGGCGACGTCTGACGATTGACGTCAACGTCGAGCAGGTAATCGAGCAATTGCGCATGAACAGGCGCCAATGAGTCGCTCAGACTGGCGGACCCGAACTTTTAACGAGTCATCGCCCCCACAGACGGACGAGCTTCGGCACCGTCCCACAGGCGGGAGACACACCGCCAAAAGTCCGCGACACTAGCATCATCAACGCACAACGCTGTCAGAAAAGGGAGCATGTTGCATGGATCGACTCGAGGCAATGGAGGTTTTTCTGGCGGCCGTCGAAGGTGGCAGCCTTTCCTCTGCAGGACGAAAGCTGGGCATGCCGCTGACGACGGTGAGCCGAAAGATTTCGGACCTGGAACGGCACCTGAACGCGCGGCTCCTGGAACGCTCTACGCGCAAGGTCATGCCGACTGATGCGGGGCTTGATTTTGTGGCGGCTTGCAAGGCGGTACTGCAATCAGTCAATGAAGCTGAGCGCACCGTCGCCGGCGAATATACGACACCGCGCGGTGATTTGACCGTCACGGCGCCTATTTGCTTCGGTCGGATGCATGTACTGCCCGTCATAAGCTCCTTTCTAGAGCACTATCCTGACATCGACGTACGGCTGATCTTGACCGACGGCGATTGCGACCTACAAGATGATCGTATCGACGTCGCCATCCGCATCATGAATCTTCCGGACAGTTCGCTGGTGGCTACTCGCATCGCGCAGGTTCGTCGTGTGGTCTGCGCGAGCCCGGAGTACCTCGAGCGTGCCGGACGCCCCGCGCGCCCCCATGATTTGGCGCAGCATGCCTGCATTGCAACCGGCAGCGCGCTCGCGCCGATACCGTGGTGCTTTCGCATCGACGGCAGTGAGGTGAAGCTACCGGTGAGACCGCGCTTGGTGGCGACGACCTCGGAGGCCGCCATTGACGCTGCGATTGCGTCGGTTGGGGTCACGCAAACGCTCTGCTGCCAAACCCAATCGGCGCGCGCCGACGGACTTCTCGAAGTGATTCTGGGTGCCTATGAAGCCAAACCCCTCCCGGTGAACTTCGTTTATCGACGCCGCGATCGAGTACCCATGAAGTTGCGCTCGTTCCTCGACTTCGCCGGTCCGCGACTGCGGCAGCGACTGAATGAGTCGGTCGTGATGCCGCGTGCTCTGGGACCCGCGGCCGCACTCCATGTCTAAAGAGTGCGCCTCAAAACCCCAGGTCACTGAGCGACGGATGCTCATCCGGACGCCGGCCGAGCGGCCAGTGGTAGCAGCGTTCGGACTCGTGAATCGGCAGATCATTGATGCTCGCGAATCGCAGACGCATCAGCCCGTGGGCGTCAAATTCCCAATTCTCGTTGCCGTAGCTGCGAAACCAGTGCTCGGTATCGTCGTGCCATTCGTACGCGAACCGCACCGCGATTCGGTTTTCGCGGCATCCCCAGATTTCCTTGATCAGCCGGTATTCATGCTCCTTCTGCCACTTGCGCGTCAGGAAATCTTCGATCGCCTGCCGGCCCTGCAGGAACTCGGATCGATTGCGCCAGCGACTATCGAGCGTATACGCGAGCGATACGCGCTTTGGGTCGCGCGAATTCCAGGCGTCCTCCGCCATGCGCACCTTCTGTGTGGCAGTCTCCAGTGTAAACGGCGGTAGGGGTTGTCTATCCATACTCAGCTCCTGTACGGCGGGCCGGCGGTCTTTACCGACCGCCGGCTTTCGCGGTCCTCACGTTGGGTCTTTAGGCCACTTTGCGAGCTTGAACGATCGGAAAGTCGATTTCCGTCTGACTCACCGAGTTGATGTAGTTCGTCCAGGTGTTGAGTGCCACGTGCTGTACGATCTCAATCACCTGAGCGTCGGTGTAACCCGCCGCCTTCACCGCCGCGAAATCCTCGTTGGAGACGTGCCCGCGGAGTTTCGTGACTTTCACCGCAAAGCGCACGGCCGCATCGGCCTTCAAGTCATTCGAGGCGCCATTGCGGTTCGCCGTGATCTCGGCATCGTCGAGCTTGGCGACATTTCGACCGAGGTACGTATGTGCCGACAGACAGTAGTCGCAGCCGTTGATCTCGGCCACCGCGAGCGCAATGCGCTCACGCGTTGCGGCGGGCAGATCGCCCTTGCCGAGGGCGCCTGACAGAGTGATGTAGCCTTCGAGTGCTGCCGGGCTCACAGCAACCAGGCGGAAC
>Ga0209611_10001256_pt1 | contig 42578 bp, 44 predicted proteins | sample S1TSphgellanicum_3_FD_187693 | JGI IMG/M metagenome (GOLD analysis project Ga0209611, IMG submission 187693) | Host-associated microbial communities from peat moss isolated from Minnesota, USA - S1T2_Fc - Sphagnum magellanicum MG (SPAdes) (version 2) | ecosystem: Host-associated > Plants > Peat... | reverse complement strand
CCCTATGTCTCAACTGTGGTTGACTAGGCACTTCCTTTTGGGCCTTGTATAGATTCTTGTAGAAGTTGCAATAGGTTTCCTTTAAGTCCTCCTTTTGATTGATAATCACACCTTCCTCATTCTGAGAGCCAAAATATTTGTTTTATTGGCTTTTTTGTTATAGTTGCAAAGAATTCCTTGATGTTGGTGTTGCTTTTATCCATAAATCATAAACCCTATAAACAAAATATTTAGTAACACATCAATGATCATCTTCATTTGTTTTAACTTTCATAATAAAGCAATTCCACCTTACAAGCATAAGTTGATGAAGTTCCCCTATTGCCAACTATTGTAACTGAACCAAATTCACATTGAGATGTGCCCAAGTTGCAAACCTTTTGAAACAAGACTTAGATAGAACATTTTAATTGTAATTAATGAAATGTTAGAAGACCCCTAGTGGATCAATTTGGTGAAAATACCTTTTATTCTCATTGGATTAAATATTTCAATGAGGTGGTGAGAGGTTATGACTTGTTTTGCAATTTCTAAAAGGAAGAATTCAAATGTGGTAACCAATAAAGACATCCATAAAGTTAGTCTGAATTTTACCCCCTATCTCCCCCCTTATCCCTAATCTCATACCCAATGATTGTTTCTTTGTAAAGTATGAATAATTAGGGGTGAAATTTGAAACATGGGCTTAGATTAAAAAGTTAATTGGGGGCAAATTCTTTTTTTTGGAAATTTGGATAGTGGGGGGGGGGGGCTAGTGTTAACTTGAATTTGTGCTCCAACAAACATGGTGACTATAGCATAGAGGTGAATGATAAATGAAGATTTAACAAACTTCTTTAACTTATAATGATGATTTAAGAAATGGTTGATGTTTGAAATGGTGATAAAATATAGTTATAATAAAAATTAATGATAAAAGTAGAGTGACATGAAGTAATACAAGATAAAAATGTACATGCCATAGGGTTAATCCAATTTCTTTAATTTACACAAGGACAAAACTTGGCAACATGATGTTATATGGCTTAGTAAAAACATCTCCATTGTGGATTGATATAATAGCTTTGTAAAAGGCAAGTAAGGGGGAGTTTGCTAGATTAAAGTTGGGCAAGCCCTCTTGCAAGTCCAACATGGCCCATTGCTAGCACATAATAACCTTAGGAATTCTTAGTTGTCTCGTGTTCCTGGATCACAAGTGCAACATAGGTTTTCCATTGTGGTCAATATGTTTTTGTGATTGGATTCTTTTGGTGAAAGTCAAGTGTAAGGTGGGAGATTAATTTTGCATTTTGTGTTTGAGTTTTTGCGGTCCCCCAAAATTAGGATCGTGTGAAAAATTTGTAGATTTCTAGTAGGTGGATGGAAATGATGTTCTTGCCAGTCCGCCATGGACATTTTCCAAGAAAACAAGACCAAGCATTTTAGTGATGACACTCCTTTGCACCCAGTTGCTGGTCCAGGGAGCTCCAACTAGTCACCTTTCTTCTCTTAGCACCACCATGTAGCCATTGAAGGGGTACTTGGGGTACTGTGGTGTAGATGCTCTCAGCTTTCCAAACCATGCATTGGAACTAAACTTCCCTTTTAGAATGGGGAGGGCAAAGTTGATCATTTGCATTTGTTGTCATGGCAAGTTTTTGGTTTTCTTCATGTCCATTGAGTTGTAAATTTTGTTATGCTAGTGCTTGGGAACATTGTATTTAGGATTTAGCATGGCTTAGAGGTGTTGAACTCACAACCACTTGTGAGGCACCCATGAGTTCCAAACACTTGTACTATTGGTGGCATTGGTTCAACACACTCAATTTGGGCATTCTTGAAAACTGCATGAATTTTGTAATTGTCACAGAGCTTCTTAGAACTGAAACTGCTAATGCCAGAAATTGTTAACATGGAAAGCTAGACTAAAGAATTTATCACAACAATGAGAAAAACATAAGTGAGGATGCAATGGGTTGTGGATTTTTTAGGTCAAAGAATGCATGTTTATTCAGGGTGCAAGATAAGCTTCCTATTACAAAGACTCCAAATTTTCTTGAATTCTTCATCAAATTCATCTGCTACATTTCAAACATTGCAATGAAATTGCAACTAAATGTCCTAGACAATCAATCAATCCTCTTGTGCAAGAAGACCACAAGCAACATACCATACACACTTCACTGACATTATGAAACTGACTCAGTGCACCCCTACTCATTGAGGGCTTTCCAATGTTACTAAGAGTGCAGCAAGAGGGCCTGTGGTTTGGGAGATCTCAATGTGACAAACAAAACAAAGAAACATCCTTACTTCATAGATAAATTATACTAAGCTTGGAAGGAATGTCAAGGCTGGGGAATGTGAGATGACAATGGAGCTTTTTTGGAGTGGATGCAAGCAGAAGATAGCATGATCTTTGGACAGGTTAAGTTTTTATTTGAGTTGCTCAATCCATGTGCTTGTTTATGAGAACTTGAAGAGGGCATGTAAATCCAGAAAGCAGGTAGATACCCAAATGCAATGCAGTTGCTTGAACCAAGATGATTTTGGACACTGTGGAATGTGGAACAAAATGAAATTTGTGGAGAAAGGTAGAGGGCATTTGGATCTAGTTCCAGAAATGCAATGGAGAAAGGTAGTGGGCATTTGAGGGATCTAGTTCAAGAAATGTGCAATGTAAAGCAGTCATGAGGCAGTTGCCTTTTTGGAGGGTTGATGAATGGCATGTGTTGCTCATGGAAAATTTGTTGGTCAAGAAGGCAGGCAAGCTCATGAACAAATTGCTCACAGTTGCGTATCAGATAGTTTTTTCTTGGGTAGAAGAAACAAATTTTATTGATGATTATCTTCCCAGGTGTGGAAGAATTGAAGATGATGCATGGGGAAGTAATTGACAGGATCGGCCAAGTGCAATGTGGTGTTAGTTTGCTGACAAAATTCTGTCAGCTAACCGTCTTTCCAATCTCTCAAAGAATTCAAGCACCCAGACACAAAACCTTTGAACCCAACAAGAATTCAGGAAAAAATACCACAACTGGTAAGATTATGGAGTTCGCAGAAAAAAAAAATTGTTTGGCAATGAATGTTACTGTAACAATATACATATACAAGATTCTGGAGTTGGAAAACTTGCTTGTAGTCATGCAATTCCTGTCTCTTGTGAAGATTTTCTGTGAAGAATTTTGTAACTCTTTGATCACATAGTCATCCATGCAGATCTTCAAGGACTTCCGTCTCCTGTGAAGAATTGGTGTGAAGAATTCGGTAGCTCTTCAATTGCATAGTCATACAAATTTTCAAGGATTTCTGTCTCCTGTGAAGAATTCTGTAGCTCTTCTTTGGTCCGGTAGTCATGCAGAACTTGAAGGATTCCTGTCTCTTGTAAAGAATCTCCGTGAAGAATTCTGTAGCTCTTCTGATCACGTAGTCATATACCCTTATTCACCCAATCATATCTAATCTGCTGAGATTTTTAGCCAATCTACAAGCTCAGTATCAGAAGCTCAGAGAGCTGGGTTCTAGGGTTAAGGGACGCTCCGTTGCAGAGGAGGAAATAGAATGTGGCAGAAGGATTGGTTTGGTAATGGAGAGAACTCACTCAACTCGGGTGAAGAAGTTTCGAAGCTTCGAAGCTTGTTTTGTGATCAAGGCACCAGTCCTGTGTTGGTTGCAAAGCTGGTAAGGCAGATGGAGAAAGCCTGGAGGGCAGAGAGCGGCGAGCAAAAATCCACGATGTATTCCTCCTTCCCCACTTTCCCCATCTGCAACACTACTCTCTCTTCCGCACTCGCTGCATCCGACAGGGAGCCGGATGAACTCGAGGAGGAGATCAGCTGGAAGTTGTGGATTGACGCCATTGTGGCCCGGCCTTTGAAATCCAGCGACCAACAGCCTCGTTCGTGGTTCCATTCCGGCGTCTTGCTCTTCAACGACATCAGCCTTGGACCGGGAAGAACTTCTTCTTCTGCACGGGACTTAGCTCCCTCATCAGATGCACCATCTCCGACTACGATCCGCTTTGGATGCACAACGCCAACGCCATGTCCGTCTTGTTCCTTTTGTTCCTCGTCTTCCAGAGTGCTGTGCACGCGTCTGGTTTGTCGTCCCATTCTCAGAAAGAAGCTCCATGCGATGAAGGACCTGAATCCGGTCGTCGTTGCAGCGATTGCTCGCGCCGCCAAAGGAGGAGCTCCTTCTGCAGCACGACGAGACGTTTGCAAGCTTCTTCCGGGCGACAATGATGAAGCTGGTTGAAATCCGCAACAGAGCTTGCGCTGGCGCACGCCGGCAACAATCTCTTCGCTATACTTGACACACAGTCCAGATCTCTCCGGTGCCGAGTTTTGGTGATCGGCGAGCACGAATTCCGATCTCGAGAAGTTAGACTTCACAGACGCCACAGCAGAAGAAAAAGAAGAAGAAGAAGAAGACGACGACGAAGCTCTTTCCTTCACCAAGTTTCTGATATCGGTGCTCAATTGGAAGGAGGAGCAAGAAGGCAGGTAATGCTTACGAGCTCCGAGAAGAAGATACTCCTCGTTCACGCCCTGCAAGTTCTGGAACGTTTGGAAGAGGAAGAAGGAGTTTCCTTTCTTCTTCAGCAAGCATTGCAGCGGGAAATCCACCGCGGCATCTCTCCGGATGGCAGCAGGAAAACGAATCAAGTGCTGCGGAGAAGAAGAAGTACTAGTACTAGAGAACACAAGGGATTGCGCTATTGCTGTTTCTTCTTCCTCCTGTTGCTGCAGCACCAATTGACGCCAACTGCTGCAAACTCCAGCTACCGCTACAATGCGTCTCCCTTCCCCTCTCTCTCCACTCCCTGCTTGTACTCGTTGTAACACCAGAGTCAGAATCTCCGGCGCCAAGCTCTCCCAGTCCGATCTCATCTCCATTTCTGTCACAAGCTCCTCTCGTCAATCAATTCTCGAAGACTCCAACCCGCACAAACACTGTGATATTCTCACCTATTCTCAAGCAAGTACAGAAATACTCTTCTCACCAATTCTCAAGCAAGTTCCAAATCTCTCGTCTCTCGTGTCTGTCTGTCTGTCTGACTCTTTCTGTGTCTCTTGGCTTCTATCTCTGTGTCTGTCTGTCGGTCTGTCTTTCTGTGGATCTCTTGGCTTCTGTCTCTGTGTCTGTATCGTTCTCTCTGGACACAGCAACAAGAAGAGAAGAGGAGGAAAAATTGCACACATGCAGGAAAAGCTCAAGCTGCTCATCTCATTGCCTCACGGCTCTACTTCTTATGGCAAGTTCAAACCAACAACAGTTACAAAAGTTTATGTTCCATCAAGTTCCCCAAGGCCCATGGGTCCATATTGCTTACTTTCTTCTTTTTTTTCTTGTCTGCCCAGGGCTCCAGGGCTCCAGGGCTCCATTTATTCATCTTTTTCATTCTCGTGAGAAAAAGATGAATGATGCCCAGACACAAATCTTAGGTCCTGTTATTCTAATGGACACTACTGGGAGGGCATATTTTGGACTCCTAGTCCATTTTGGACACTCTTGGCAAGAGTGCATATGATCAGCACCCAACTTTTGTGTCTGGGCAGCACCGAGATGTATCTGGACAACACCAAACACATCTTGGTTGGGCAACTGGGCAGTCAAAGGAAAAGAAAAGAAAAGCAGAAAGTAGTTTTGTATTCTCTGCAATAAGGACCCATTGCTGAGTTCAAGGTCCTCATGAATATTTGTAAATTATATTATTACCGGGCATAATTTTTTTGTGAGGTATTTGGACATTCCAGAAGACAAAACTTTGAATTGCCTCACATCCTTTACCTGGCAGGATGCCCTCAGTCAGCTTTTCATTTTTCCCAAGATGCCTGCCAGTAGCCAATATCATGGGAAAAAATCAAAAAATATTATTATTTTTTCCTAACTTTACAAATTATTATTATTTTCCGACTTTGGATTCCGGCCTTGGAGGAGGGTGTTCCTGAAATAAGCAGCCCTTGGTTCCACCTCAATGGGTGATTATTTTGGGAATGCCCTGCTCCTTAGGCAATGCCGTAAACCTACTGCACTGACAGATATTCTAATGTATCTGGTGGGCACTTTATCAAGAGAAAATGTTCCAAAGGGGTGGAATTTTTCCTAACACTCTGCCTCTTTTTTCTTGTGCTTTCATGATAAAAAAAAATCCTCCAGGTGCTACATGTCATCTAATGCCCTCGGAGCATGGTGTTCCCAAAATAAGCACTCCCCTTAGCTCTGACCCAGGTGAACGCTTCTTTTGGGAACACTCTGCTCCTTGGGTGGCCCTACTCATCGCTTCTTTCGTGGCAATACCTTGCTCCTTGGGCATTACACAACCCATTGTTTGTTTCCTCATAACCCAGGCCAAAAAAGTGGGATCAAATGAAAACTACATTGTTTCCTCCTTTAGAGTCACATGGAGACCCAATAAACAATTTGCACTTAGAGTGTTATGGATTGGCTAGCTCATCACACAAAGGTTTTTCAGAGGGAAAAAAAAGGGAGAAAAGGTCAGGCATATTTGAACAATTTATGTTAAAATGAAATGAAAACTCAAGGAGATTTGAATTTTGATCAAAATAGAAACAATATGGGAAATGCTTAGTCTCACTCCATGGAATGCATACCTTCCAAGAAAGGAAATACCCACTTTTGAATGGGGAAAATCAAATGTGGAACAAGAAGCACATAAATTACATGCCCCACATATGGCAAAATATGGAAAAGATGCGGTCCTTGCTTAACCCCAAGACTCTGTATATGTGGTGGCAAAATCCCACCAAAAATGGATAAATAATAATAATAATAATAAATAATTTTGGCAAGAAAAAAACATTGTTTATTTTGGAGGGTGTAGGAGAATGCTGGGTATGAATTTGTGAGACATTTGGGGTGAGATCTTTTGATATTTGGAAAGTGCAGATAAGCAACAAAACCTCATTTTATAAAAGTCCATGAAATTGGGGAGGTACCTATGTGAGTTTCCACCCTAGTTTCTTAGATATTATGAGCGCGTAGAGCACAGCAACTTTTTTTCCCTTTGTATTTTTGGGTCCCTCACCTTCCCTATGAAAACCTGGTTCATGAACAGCCTGGAAAAGAAACTTTTTCTTTCCATTTTCTTCTCTTTTTGTTTTTCTGTTTCTTTGGACTAGAGATGAAACATGTGTTGTCTACTAGTAGATTGCATCCCAAAATTCAAAAATCAAAAAAATGAAACTATCATTTTTATTTTTAAAAATAATAAATCTATAAAATTTAGTAAAAACTAAGTAGCTCTTTTTTGATACACATGCACAAAATTGGATTCTTCTGGGAAGAAGTGTGGGTCAGACCTCTCAATGTTCAATTGTCTGGATTTCACTCATCCCAACTTCAAAACCCCAACACCCCAACAATAAATCAAGAAGTCCTTTTAGGATAAAAGAATTCCCAAATCCTGGATTTCATTCATCCCAACTCCAACACCCCCAAAAACAAATAAAAAATTCCTCAAATAAAAATAAAATAAAATGACAATACTCAAATCCTGAACTTCATTCATCCCAACTCCAAAACCTCAAAAAGCTCAAAACAATGCATAAAAATGAACCCCAAGAAAATGCTTCCAAACTCACACTTCCCAACTCAAAAACAAAAATTAAATTAGTTAAGAACATACTCTCAATAGATTCATAAAGTTCAAACGAATGGACTTGCAGATGAACCTCAAGAACTTGATGATTTCAAAATCATTCATCACAACTTAGAAATAGAAACAACAAATCAAGAACTCCTTTTGTCATTCAGACAACTCAAAAATCAAACCTCAAATATAGAACTCCTTTTGGCAGAACCAAAACCCCCAAATCCAAAAATTCAAAACAATGAACCAATAGATGAACCCCAGGGACAAAAGGTTCCCAAAATCACTCATCCCAACTTAGAAAGAACATCCCCAATCCCATATGAGCATCCTCGTGAAATCCACATCTTCCTTCATTTTATCACCCTATCAGCTTTCTTCTCCTAAAACTTTTATTATGTGTGTTATAGCAAAGAGATTCTTGTTGAACCAAAAAATTGTCTCAATAAACTAACATTAACAACTATGCATCTACTAACAGCACCGAAACAAAATGAAGATCCTAAAATACATGTAGTCTGTAATGTTGATAGCTTTGTCAACAACTATATCTTCTCCAAAATGAAAATCGTCCTGCAAAAGAAACAAATCACTAAAAATGAAAGACAAAACATTATAAAACCTAAAAACCAAATCAAAATAATGACAAAAACATTATCAAATTTGAAATTGTAAATAAAAGATTTTGAAATAAAATCTTCATGTGTTTCTTCCTTTCTTTTGGCATTAGGTTGAAAGGTATTTGTAATAAAATTTGGACATGCTGCAAGTAGCTTTGATGTCTATATGCAAGTTTCACCAACATAAGTTACAAAAATGGGATCAAGTTCTTGTCAATCAATAGTAGCACCTTAAAAATAAATGGAAACAATTATTTTGGTTCTCATAAGCATACATCTCTTTAGCAAATGCCTTCCCATAATGCATTAATTGACTAGATTCCAATTTGTGATTAATAATTTGTTACATCATTTAATTTCAAAAATGTTTATTTATTTAGTTATACTTACACATAGAACAATCCATAAACAACTAAAATGAAAATGAAAAAAAAATCATGTAATCATAAATAATTTTTTTAAAAAAAAGTTACAAAACTTATTTACCATAAGAAATTGGATTTCGATGCCTCATTATTTCCATCCCATATTCCAAGGTGCAAGCAACTCCTCTATTTGGGTGATTCCAACAACCTAGCTAATCTTATTGGATAGAAAATTATTAATTAAATCTGAAAAATCAACATTGAATCTGTCCACACTAAGTTGCAAGTGATTCCAACCAATAAGAACAACAGTAAACCATACTTCATTAAAATACCTCCAATTAAGTAGTTCACAAAAACAATAAATGTGACCCAAGTTTGTCAACAAGTTAGGTAGTAAGGTGATGACGAACAAATTTTTTGTAAGTCTCAATAATGTAAGCCATTAAACAATTAACAACAAATCAATGTTGATTTGTAAAACATCGTGTTATGTTTATCTTCCAATTCTTGGAGAACCCTTGACAAAACCTTAAAACAATACCACTATGCAATGAATGCAAAATGAATTCATCAAAATCCACATTATGGAGTTCAAAACATCTTTTTGTCATAAAAAAATTTCCATCTAGGACTATCCAAATCAAAAATTTAAACATCAGGAGATGTAAGTTGACACATTACTTGTGACAACATCATCTATTCCTTTCCAATGGACAAATTATGAAATTTTTTGATGGATTTGCGAAGATCAATAGTTGAAGTTCGAAAAATTGTTTTGTCATTAAAAACTTTCACATAGTGATACTTCACATTTGTGAAAATGTTAAAGGGAATTGCATGTGCTTTATTCGATTCCACCACATGCCATTGTTGTTTTTTATTTATACAATTTTCAATACTATGTATCGAAGATTAGATGTTATAGAACAAAAAAAAAGGTTAAAAAACACAGAAAACATATCATGCAAAACACAAATTAGTCAAAAAGAAATTTTTTTAACCTAAATATAAAATGTAAAACTTAAATCATATTTGCAACAAAAATATAAATATAAATATTAGATCCAAAATAAACATAAAAACATATCATGCATAATCATAAACAAATCAGAAAGAAACAAAAAAACCTAAACCTAAACATTAAATTTTATTTGCAAAAATTATAAAGGACAAATAAATTGAAAAAATGAAAAAAAAATTGGTCAGAAGATATAAAATGCCATCTTTTTTTGTGATTTGTAAAACAAAAGATGACGACATGTCCACAAGATCTTTAATAAAATATTCATTTAAAAAAATTAACAATGACTTTTGTTGTGTCAAAATCATGAAAAAATCTCCATTCATCGAAAATGTTTTTTGCCCAAAGTCAGCATGCTTGCTCACTTTCCAGCTTCCTTTATTAACATTTTCCATTGCTTTATCATCAATTTTAAAAAATCAAGATTTTGAAATTAGTTCCCCAACATGAAACTCATAATCAATCCTCTCAACAACTTTAGATTTAGAAAGAATAACTTGAAAGTTAAGATGAATAAAAATAACATATGTAAAAAAAAAAACATCAAAGCTATAATACCAAGGTGATCATGTACATGAAAAATAACCCCACAACTAGGATTAGCAATAGATTTAGATACAAAACCCTTAAAAAACAATTCAAAGTCTTTAAGATTTAAAGTGATGTAAGAGTTGAAAAATTGTCCACACAAATCACCATTTACTTCAAGATGCAATTGAGTAGAAGGAAGAGGAGGCTTATTGATAATAAAAACTGAACAATAGATTCATGTGACTTTTAGAGCACTGCACATAAATTTCATCTCCATCAATGACCATAACAACTCATCATATAGACATTGGTAGTCATTGATGCTACAATAATCGTTGTAGTAGGACACAAACTGGAAGGGTGGAGGTCAAACAATTCATTGGGTAGAAAAGCTATTGCAAGCCATGCCTTTTTCAAGATTTCAAGAACATCTCCTATAGAGTCCTCATTACAACACTTTTTCACATTGACACACATTGTAAAAGGTAAGGAAAAAAAAAGGAGAAACAATTAAAACAAATAGAAATACTTTACATTATTTGATATAAAATGCAATTGGGAATTGTAAGCACATAAACACTTGCATTAAAGATTTGCAAAATAAAAACAAAACAAAAGAAACTTGCACACATGAAACAAAAAAACTTGGCAACAATATGTAAATTTAGGGCGAAAAAAAGAATAATCTAAACAAAAAAAAGTTGCAAACAACAACAACAATGCAAGATGCAAGAATAGTTGTGATGCAAGAGAAGCCATGATGCCCTAACAGTGAAATGAACAATATACATAAAACATAAACAAACCAATATCAACCAACGAAATGCAAGAGATACAAGGAAAAAACATCTTTAAAATGCGCACATAGTAACTTACACATGACACCAAATAAAGATTGAAAAACCAACACATAAACCAAAAAAACACCCAAAAAAAAAAAACAACAACAACAAATGCAAGTGGATGGAGAGGAGATGTTCATAGAAGCGCAAAAAAATGCATAAAAATGCAATTAGCAAAGTAGAAGTGTTGCCATAGGGGGAGAGGAGCTGCAAATTTTTTTTATAGGAGCACAAAGAAATGTAGAAACTAATGGTTGAAGAAGTGTCCACAAAACAAAAAATAGAGAGCAAGGCAATGGAAGAAATGTGCCCCAAAAAAATAAAAATAAAAACAAAGAAGCAAAGTGTGGAGCTAGGCAATGAAAGAAGTGCGCAGCCTGATGAATTCCACTTCACCCACTTCACCTTTAGGTTGAAAAGAAACAAGGGAAAGACAACATACTTACCAGCTTTAGGTAATCTTTATGCTGGAAAGAAATGCCGAAAAGAAAAAAAAGTTAATGGTGCTTTGCATATGCAAAGGATCTCTTTGTAGACCCTTCTCCTCAGTGGAAATTCCCTTTGATATTTGGGTGACCTCCCCAAGCACAATTTCCCTGTTCTAGGTTGGCACAGGGAGATTTTGCATAACATTCACCTAGCAGGAAATGTTTCACTGGCAAGGAATAATCATGACCATTGATTTCAATGAATCTACGGCCTGGAACTGATGCAGCTCCTTGATTGTTATGTTGCATAATGCCTTGCTTCCAGGACATTTATGCCTTGTTCCTGGGTTTCCAGGGCATAATGCCTTGATCTGCTCTACAATTTCACTTCTGAAAGTTGGTCACTTTGACCTGCAGATCCCCAATTGGTATTCGAACATTATGGATCGAGTCCGTTTACCTTGCACCTTTTGTTCATTTGTCAGCAAAAAAATTCCCACCTTTAGTAATTGCATGGAATTTGAAGAAACTTAAAAGGTGCAGGTCCCACCATCATGTTAGCACCAAGTTGGTCTAATAAGTATAATGAAAAAGTATTATTATTGTATGGACACTCTCTGGCATATGTTCTCAACTCTCCACCACATTTGCAAACGTTCCAAACAGACACAACACACACTTTGTCACAATACGAGCACACTCTCATGCAACCATGCCTCAATTTGGCACAACCTCTTCGTAGATAACAATAACTGCAGTGGGCCAGATTTCCATCACCAACTTGACAATTTTGGGTTTCAATTTATTGCACATGTGAAAAAGCTAAGAGAGTCTTATACGGTATGCTTACAGAGTGTAAAATCCCATAGGTCATTTCAGAAAATGGATAAAAAATGCTCTGTGTGTTTTTTCCCCCTATTGCAGAGTTCATTTACTAAATAGCCACACTCATTTTTATCGTTGGCAACACCCTCAGAGTGGGTGAGCATTAATGGTCCATTTTGCAGTGGTCATGTTAACCCTTTTAAAAGCTTTTTTTCTACTATGGCTTTGAAAAGTTACTATTACTCGTCCAGATGTAAAGACATAAATGGTCTTTGAGTGTTTAAAAGGACAGTGATCATTAAACGGTATTCTTAAACCCTTGAAATGAAGGAGTTGTTTACTGTTTTGGGGTGGAGGTGCTCTAAGTTGCAACACCTTGTAAACATTCCTGAAAAATGTGAGATGGAATGATAGATTATACTCCAGGGTTCCAAGGGTGATGGATCAGTGTCCCCTCCCTGAGACCCTGGGACCTTAAAAAAAAAAAAAAAAAAAAGGTTTTAGGTTCAAACCCATCAGTGTGCAAGTGAAAGCCTTGCCGGCATTCTGCCATTGAACTTCACAAGCTTGTTTGGTCAGGTCTACTATTTTCCCCATATATACCATTCATCATAATATTAATTCACTGTGGTAGAGCCTCAACATTCCTGAAAAATGAAGGAAAAAAGGTTCTTCAAGTTCCCAAAAATTATGACCTCGTGGTTTGTTTGGGGGCTGACACACCTGGTGAACATAAATGGGGGACCAATTGAAAACTACATTGTTAAGGAGTTTCTCCCTTTAACTTAGAGGAAGAGCCCAATCAACAATTTGCAGGTGAAGTGTTAGGGATTGGGTCGGTCAAAAAGGTCAGGGGAGAAATAAATTGCAACTTATTTCACCAATTAGAGGTATATCAAATTGCAATTGCAGTTTCATGAGGGAAATTGAAACTTGGATTATTCATGAGGGGAATTGAAATTTGAATTAATCATGAGGGACTCCAAATTTGAACTAGAATGAGGAATTTTTAATTTAAATTATATTAGTATTATTATTATTTTATTTTTAAAAAAAAAACTTCAACTGCAGTTCATCAATCATGGGCAAAGTTGGAACTTGAACTTACATGCATAAGAGGGTATGTGAAATTTGAAGCTTTTCATGAGGTAATGGAACTTGACCTACATGTGAGGAAAAATGGAACTTCATATGTTATAATTTATGGGCACAAAGTGGAAATTGTTGGTGTTGAATTGCAAGTGGCACGATAAAAAAAAGAAAAAAAAAAAGAAAAAGAGAAAGGGGGTTAGTCAACAACAAGATGAACAAAAACCAAATGATTGAATAAAATGCAAACCTGAGGAGATTGAATTTTGATCTAAACGGAAACAACTATGGCAAATGCTCAATCTGGGTCAAATGCGTGGCTTCAAAGAAAGAAAACACCAACCTTTCAAAAGGTCAAAAACAAATTGGGAACAAGAGAAGCCCTGAAATTACATGCCCCGTGTATGGCAAAGGATGGAGAAGACACAGTCCTTGCTTAAATCCAACACTCTCAACATGTGGCAAAATCCCACAAAAGAAAAGGGGGAAATTTTCTTTTGAGAAGACGAAAACAGAGTTTATTCTGGAATATGAATTTGTGGGACCTTTGAGTGAGATCTTTTGAGATTTGGAAATTGGAGAAAACCAACAATACTTCATTTTCTTAAAAAGTCCATGAAAGTAGGGAAGGATCTATGGGAGTTGCCACCCAAGTTGCTTAGAAATTATGAACATGTACCAACCTTGGCGAAAATTCCCTCTAATATTTGGGTGACCTCACTAAGGCAATTTCCTGTTCTAGACTGGCACGGGGTGATTATGTGTAACATTCCATTAGCAGGACATGTTTCAATGGCAAGGAATCCTGGCCATTGATTTCAGTGAATCTAAGGCCTACAAAGAAGGTGTGTTCTTTTTGAAGCTAAGAGAAGAAATCCAAAAACCAATGGTTTCGGCCAATGCTTTCCATTGGGTAATGCCCTTGAAACAAGGCATTCCTGAAACAAGGGACTGCCCAAGGCCTTTAGCCTTGGGTAATGCCCTTGAAGCAAGGCCGTCCTGAAATAAGGGCCTGCTCAAGGCCTTAGCAAGGCTCTTATACTTCTGCCCATCAACATTACCAGTTTCAAAGTACAATAACTTGGAGCTGGGTAGTAGAAAGGGTCAGAGGGAACAAGCACCCACCAGTGATCCATGCAAGATGGATGGTGTGTGGACATGAAAACACTTTTTCATCCGTTATCTATTTATGTATGGTACTTACCCCCTCACAAGGTAGTTATTACCATGGTTGCCTGGGTATTACAGTCTATAAAAGGAGGATGCATGTGAATGGGAAAACCCCAATTTTTACTCCTTTGGATTTTATGACTCATTAACTATTATTAGCTTGTGAGGGCATGAATAACACAACACTCATGGAAATTCAGGTCCATGTGGTAAAAGACTCATCAAGTAAATACTAGTCATCCACCAAAACAAAAAAAGTAGCAGTGTGATCCATCTCACCATGCATTTGTAGACATGCAAGAGGATGATATGGCATTTTTGAGAGAGAGAGAGAGAGAGAGAGAGAGAGAGAGAGAGAGTGAGATTGAAAACAAGGCATCACAAACACGCTGGCCCTGCCAACAGATAAGATGTTGTACATCTACATGCTGTGTTCACACTCTGAACACCAAAACAATCCGTTCCAATCTAAATAGTTTAAACACTTTCACCAAAAGAAACCAGTTCACCTAATGTGAAACTGGTTCTATTAAGGTAAAACTTCCAAAAGTTGGATCCAATGTGATAGTCCCTGTCCCTGTGGGGGCAGGGCCCAAAAAATCAGTAGTGGTGTGATGTAGTGCCAAATAAAGTTGATATTAGTTTTGAGGCCAAGGTTAGGGTAGTGCCCAAGTGATAGGATATTTTTATTTATTTATTTATTGGAACTTTTTAAAGGTCGTCATTAGGGCTGTAATTGAGGATTGGCATTGTATATTTACTTGACCTAGGAGGTTTGTTGAAGAAGATTTGTAAAGAAGATTTTCTAAAAGGTGGGTGGAGGAAAATTTATGCAAAAATGTGAAGAACAAATGGCGAAACAATGAGTGGAGAAAAGGAGGCACAATGTAGTTCCTTTGGCATGTGTGGCGTGCCTAATAGGAGAGGAAAAAACTTAGTGTGAACATGTGTTTCATGTGTGTTTTAGATGCATGAAATTTATCTCTAAACAATATATTTTACATGACTATTATTGTTAAATTGTCACCCAAAAAATTTGTGATGTGATTATGGTTAGAAATGCATAATGATTTGAGAGGTTAAAAAAAGTGACAAATTATCACTATGGTAAGGGGAATGTTCTAAACAATCTTTGGTAGTATGTAACTAGGTGATACATCACACTTGTCCCTTTTTATTAGCGATCCATCTAATAGTGCATTTGTACATATATGCATTTCATCATTAGCAATTCCCCAAGCAAAAACATCAAGGAAGGGAGGGAAGAAAGAACCATTGTGATCAATGCCATGACTACCAACACATAGGGGAGAGAAGAGAAAACCATCACAAGTAATGCCGCAAGCCAAAGCATACGGGAGGGAAGGAAATAAAGAAATCATAATGAGCAATGCCACAAGAAAAAACACAAAAGAGGGGGAATTAAAGATGGAAAACCATTGTGGGTAGTGTTATGAGCAAAAAACACAAAAGAGGTGAAATAATATTGAACCACGATGAGTAACACCATGAGCAAAAACCTAAGGAAGGTGAAGAAAAATTGTGAGGGCCCAACTAGAGCTACTAGGCTTCTTATTCAGCTTAGAAGCCACTACCCATGAGACATCTGATGCACCTCCATTCATTAGCCACCTTAAAGCGTAATGCTAAACACACGACATTCACCCTACCTAGCTTAAACCCTACCCCTAGGTAGTTTGTAGCCTAGATTCTAGGCTAGGGATCTGATGTTCTTAAACCCTAGACCCTATTTGAGAACCAGAATTGGGATTACTAGTATAACCTATTGGGGTTCAGTTTTGTGACAGATCTTATGCAACCGGGTTCTTAGTCAACCAATTCTCTACAATCTGATACCCGCTGAGTCAGTTATCAACCTGGGTATCTCCTAGGCTGATACCCGCTCATTTCTTTATGAAGGAACCAGGCTGAACCCCTGCCCAGATATGAAACACTTTTTAATACCCACACCCAACACTTGTTATTAATTACCTTCTGGGAAGTAGGAGGGTTTACAGGACAGATTTTTATGGATGAGGTAGAAAGGCCGAAAATCTCCTCCTTTTTGGAAGAATTACTGTTGGAGCTAATATGGGATACCGCACCATTTACCTTGCTTTAAACATCTTTTCAAAGGAATAGAGCAAAAGACAAGGTACAACGGGTACCAAGAAATTGTTTGGATGTTTCTTAAAGCCTTTGATCATGGTCTCCCAAAAGGCTTGATTTTTGGAACAAAGTATGAATTGTGAAAAATTTCAAATTTGATATGTTTTAGGTGGATTTCAACAAATCACTTCAAAGTTTTTTTCTTGATTAATCAATTAAAAAATTTCAAGATGCATTTTATATTGGAGATATAACTTGAATTATTTCCCAAAATTAGGTCCAATTGCATAAATATTTTTTCTTGATTAATCGAATTTGAAATTTCAAGTTTCCTACATTGTAGGTATGAATTAAGATCACTTCCTACAATCAAGTCCAAATTCATGAAGTTTCCATAGTCTACATTTCTTAAGCTTCTTGGTCCACTTGTCCCTCTCCCCCATCAGCATGCCTTCATCATAATCTTTAAAATGTTAAATCTTTCAAAAATTGTGCCAAAAATGAGTAACTATCTCAACACAATCATTAACTGATCAATTGATGAAACCTTGCCAAACTTAATAAAAAGAAAGCACCCAAAGAAAGGGAGAGAAAAAGTTACAAAGGGCAAGGACCAAAGTATAGGCAAGCAAGCAACCCAAACAAGGTAGGCCACATGAAGGAAAAGGAACCATTAAGAATCAAACCTTCATATAAAAACACACGGCAACCTTAAAAAACTATAATCATAAATATTACATTTTTGCATTTGGTTTTTTTTGTAAGTATAGACAACACATCTTGGATTATTTTTGTTTGTTTGAAATATATTGGATTAGATTTAGATTTAAGATAATCAATCAAAAGAAAATTCCAACAAACATTGGTGAACTTCAACATATGAAGTATATTTGTGATAAAAAAAATTCATCACGAAATATGAAAAATTGCATACATACTTCAAAATTAAGGTTGTGGGTGGAATTTTTTGATGAATTTTTTTGTGGTCAATATTATTGATATACATCAATTGAATTTAAGATCATTTGGAAATTCAAAATTTTTGGTTGAAGATTCATTAAATTTTTTTTTTTTCATTTTTCTAACAATAAAGGCAAAAAACAATTATGTATTTAAAGAAAAAACCAATACCAAATGACAAAGAAAGAGATTTTATAGTTGGGCATTGCATTATTTTTTCAGATTTCTTATATTTAGTAATGTCTTATGAATCACAAACATGAAACCCTATGGCTAACAAAAAACTACACATTATATATGTTGTGTACATTGATTTTATTTAATCCTCTTCATCCAACTATTGGATTGAGATTAATTTTGATTTAAAGAGAAATTTGAATTCCAAAAAGTTGTTGTGCACATTTTAGGGTTTTTTACTTATGTATAGGATTGTCAAATGATGTCATCAAAATTTAAATTTACTATGTATTATGATACTAGTTACACATCATTTTTTTGGGTGAAAATTGCTTCACCCATAATGTGTTTTCATCCTTCCACCAATCGCATGAAACATATCAAGTATAAAAAGGGGAGGTAAACTTGATAAAACTCCAAGCCTAGATGAACCCTCTCTTGTAATAATAATTTGTTTTAAGATGGAAATGGCTTACTTTCCTTATAATGCCACGAACACTCTTTGTTTATTAAAAAAAATGCAAAATCAATAAAGAAAGGCCTTTGGTGCCTTTTGTTGTCCACACCATGTTAACACATCGATGAAGAAAGTTGTTGGCCTGTTGGTGAAAACACCCAAAAACTTATATGGTATAAGAAAAAAACATATATGTTGGGTAATGGTCACAATAAAATCCCTCCTTCTTGAACTACTAGTGTCATAACCACCCCATGAAAAAGAATCACATGTGATACCAAGTATGCATGAGTGGGGTTAGTAATGACGACATTAGCCAATATGCGAATGCCATCAATTGATAGAACAATGTTGACCCACCTAAAAGAAGACTAAAAAGAAGGCGGTGGAAGAACGTGGGTTTGTTCCCACAAAACATGAAACCTTACATCTCTTGTAATGGATGCAAAAACATCCCAAATAGCATCATGGGATGTAGTCTTTTACCCACCATGGGTGTAGCGAAGGAGGTGGATCCCCATGGGGTCTAACGACTAATCATAGGATGCAATGTGTTAGACCAAGAGCCAAAGGATGGGGGAGGCCAAATCTAGTCTGTAACACACATAAGAAAACATTAGAAGGCAAACAAAAACAAGGGATGACAAGGCAAGCCTAGCCTTGCATAAGACCTCAAGTGCATTTGATGTGAGTTAGAAGACATGTCATAAATGATGCTAGAAAATGAATGGTCATGTACTCTCTTTGAAATAATCTCTTGAAGTCAATTTGCTCCCCTCTTTACAAGTTGCTCTAACATGGATAAACATGTTATTGCAATCGGGGGAAAATACTTCCAAGACAACCTCATGTGCATTTGGAAAGGGAGTGAACTCGAACTGCTCACCCCAATGGCTTCCAATAAGAATGGATGCAAATCTAACAAGAATCTAGAAGTAATGACCAACGTTACTAGTGCCCAACTCCCCAAGAAAATCATTAGTTCAATGGTCTTTGCTAAGATGAAGCCTATACTTCCCCTAGAAATGGGGAACATAACTTCCCAATGCACCAAAGGGGGCTTTAAACACTCAAAGCAACTTGGGCCTAAAAGCCTTTCGCAAATTTGCATGAAGGTCAAGTCAAAGGAAACAAGTTCATGTCGAAAGCTCGGGAGGGGTGAGAAAGCACGAAGCAAATAAGAAGGCCTCTTCACAAAACATCCAAAAAAGATCTTGAAAGTGACCTAGACATGCACCAACCTTTGAAGCACATTTGCATGACAAACATCCTCATCCAAAACGTTTTGCAAAAAGAAAAAAGGAAAACACTACATAGCCAAAGGGGACCCCTAGAACTTTAATATCGTTAGCAGGGCAATAAAAACCATGAAGAGGGGTAAAACTAGCTGACAAGCCGGAAGGGGACTAGATAGTGCACTTACAGGGCTAGACAATTAAAACCACTAAGGCTAGAAATGATCAATTGCTTTGTTGCCAACAAGTGACCAATATCAAAGAGTGACTTATTGAAGAACATCAAACACACTTGGAAACTCCACTTTGAATGATGAAATCCATAATGCTTGCAATTCCAATACATATCTATTGAATAATTAATTAATTTAAAAAATTTCATTTCAACAAATAAAATGTTGAAGATTCAGTATTTTCTTTTAGAATTTTTTTTGTTTGATTTTTAAAAAAAAATTCCAACATTATGGAAAATAATATAATTAGTGTTGAAGCTGCCAAGGTAATTAAGTATAGCAAATTTGCACAAGATCAACAGGACCCAACAATCACCCGAGTTTACAAATTCCAAAACTAGCGGGTTTTTTTATAATAAAAACAACAATACATATTTTGGATGAAAATGCACTTGATAATTACATTTAAATATGGATGGATGGATGCAAACTAAGGAGTTGCAATAAAAGACAATTGTGCAAACTTCCGTATGAGAAGGGAAATGGGATGATTCAAGACACATGAAGTTCTCTATGAAAAGCAAAACCCTATCGGAAGGGCCAAATGTCAAAAGCAAACAAATCTGAAAAAAGAGACTATGGAAAAGGCTAATGAAATAACAACAAAACCCAAGGAAAGAGGAGTATCAAAAAGTTTACTCATCACAAAAAAAAGCAAATCTGAGAAAAGAGATTATAGCAACCCAAGTGGAAAAGGTCAAAAAATAAGATGAAGAAACAGAAGAGAGAGAAAACCCAATAATGAAATAACAACCATACAATACTACAAATAAGCAATATGTTGTTGCAACCATACATACCATATCCCCATGCTTATGATATATTCATATAAATTCATTATATATTCATTGGATGAAAAATTCCAAAAAAAACGAAAATCGAAAATAAAAATGTGGTTACTTACACAAGCTGATTTTTTCATTTAATTACTTGTCATTGTTTTCAATTAATTTGTTCTTGTCAAGGTGGTTTATTACTAATGTTCGGTGCCTATGTAGGGGTGAGGAGATGGGTATCTTTCAGGGCATCAACCCGGGTATGTCATGTCCTGACCAACGGCTTTTGGTTGGAAACAATTAAATCGAAATACCCTAACTAGGTGGACCTTTCTTGTCTCACACACAAGTGATGCCTGTGCCTAGGCGGGCTCATGTTTTGTGATGCCTGGGGATGCACTGGTGTGGAGGGCATATTGCTTTCCATACTGTGCAGGGCATTAGGTCTAAATTTTAGGTTTAGAGTGGAGAAGGGTTTCCAGTTATACTGGTAGATATATCTGCTTTGACATTTGCAAAAGCTGAGATAGTGAGATGATTAAGGGTTTCCATTTTTTGGAACATTGGCAACAAAACATCAATTATTGGGTGGTGTGTGGTGAGGTACATACTTTGGGAACTTTGGTTACATTTACGAAATCACCTTTGAAAATTTTGTGAAGATGTCATAGGAAACCATAAGAACATTGGTGTAAACCAATCCATGAAGAAGACATGGTAAAACATATTGTAATTTGGTGCATGTTATGGTAACCTATGAACAGAAAGAAGGCCACTAATATTAAGAGGACACCAATGCAAAATTGGGACTTTTTACACATGAAACAAGTTTGTGAAAGAATGTGCAAATTTACATCATGTTTGAAATATGCAAATCCAAGCAACCCAAATGTATGTAGAAGTGGAATGATTGAAGTTAGCAAAAGGGAAATGAGTCAACGAACAAATTTGTTAAATAACCACCTTTGTCTGATAATAGATGATAAGTTGACATGGGGGGCTTAATCTCTCTTGCCTAAAAATTCTGGCACAGGTGCAAAGCCTCAACAAGAACTCTTCATTCTTCAGCTACCAAATCCTGGTCCTGGCTTTATTAAGCTCCAGAGAAGATATAGAAGCCAACTGTTGGGCTAGAGTGTAACCCATTCCTGGAGTACTATCACTTTGCTATGAAGCAAACATATTATGGGTGTCGTGGTTTGATGTGTGGAAGTTAATGACCTTTCACTTGGGTCTTTCATGGGTACTTTTAGATTTGTAACATTTCATTTGGGTAGGTGATGTGTCCTTTAAAAGGTCTCACAATTTTTTGCTGAGGTAGGTGATGTGTCCTTAAAAGTTTTTAGGTTCTAATGAAATTTCACTTGGGTAGGTGAGGAGTTGTTTAAAGTTGTATAACTGATGAAAATTTCACTTGGGTAGGTGAGGAGTGGTTTAAAGTTGTATAACTGATGAAAATTTCACTTGGGTTGGTGAGGTGTCCTTTAAAATTGTATAACTAATGAAAATTTCACTTGGGTAGGTTAGGTGTTGTTTAAAGTTGTATAACTAATGAAAATTTCACTTGGAAAGTTGGGTGTGTGATTTGGGAATTAAGTTTATTAATTAGAATTTTTACTTGGTGTCGTGATACATTGGGATAATTAGAGCAGTTTGCTGATTCCTTCCTTTGGTGTTGAATGCATACAAGAGATAATATTTATGAGGAAAAGCTTTGGTCCTGGTCCCACCATGCTATGCAGAAAGCCCTTTTGGTGTGCGTTAATCCACAGCTATACACGCTCCAAGTACCTCAGGTACACACTTTGCCACAATTTTGTCACACATTTTCACACTTTGGCAGACGTTTTACACTTTGTGCGGAAGTTGGGCACATGTTCTGCAAGAATTAGAGTGTGGCAGATATGCCACCAATGGTCTTGGCAAAGCAGTTTTTAAACTTTTGGACATAACTGGAGCTGGCTAGCTATGCATAATTTGTGTGGCACTTTGTATATTGTCTGTGTATACCTAAGTTCTGTAAGAGATGTTTCTTTCATAACTCTTGCTTGCTTTTTGCAACATTATCCACCTGCTGCCTTCATTCCTCACGCTTCAGACAAAAAATCAATTCTTCTTTTGGGTGCCCAGAAAAAGCAAATGAAGGGCTTTGTATTATTGCATCTACCAATGTGATCCCATAACTAGGGTTTGTATTATTGCTGCATCAACAATCAAGTGAATTTTTTGGGGACAAAGATTTATGGTTCTTTCACACAAGAATTGGGAAAACTTTAGACAAATGTGTTTTTCAAGTGTGAAATTTGACGAAATTTGCTAAAATTTGAAAAATTCGCCAAATTTTTTATGTCACCAAATTGGGAAATTTTACTTTTTAATTTTATTCCAAAAACAAAAAAACCCCCTTCTATAAATGTGATCCATAACTTCATCAAGCAATGAAAGGTGAACATGATCCATGACTTCATCAAGCAAGGAGGTGAGCATTTCAAGGTGTGAACCTCACTCTTGATTATACATCAGGTGTGACCCCCATCCCCCCTCCCCTCCCCCCCCTTGCCCTCAAACAACCCCTCAAATTAGTCCTAATTCAACTCTTAAACAAGTCCTTAAACATCCCCAAAGTAGAAACCAAGATAACAAGAAAATCCAAATCAATGTGGCATACATTAGAAAAAATATTGTCCATTTCAACCATATATTTGTGATTATAACTCAACTAAGGTCCAAATCAACATATTTTGCAATTACATATATGTTAGTCTTATGTGTCATACTAATTGCAAGTCCATGTAGTCACATATGCGACTATAAGAAGGGTTCAATCATATTTTTGTTATGGATGCAACTATGGCTTATGACTGGTGAAGTTTTTGTGGAAAACATAGATGAAAAGTGACAATATATCATTCAATTTTGATTGCTTCCATTAACTAATGATATTATAGATGTTTTTGCAACTATAATGGTAATTTTTGCAACTACACAGATAAAATTTGCCATGTATACAAAGAAACATATCACACATGCATGTGGCAAACTTTGTTAATTGAATTGAAATACTATATACACATTCAACATATCTTTTTATGGGTCCTTTTTGCAATCATTCTTAGGTCTTCCATGCCTTTATTTAATGTAGGTCTTCTTTGCACATAGATGGAAAATTATTCCACATGGGCCCATTAGATAAATATAATGGTTCCTAGTGAGAAGAACTTTCAATTGTGACCATTACTTATTACAATATTACTGTACAAACATGTCCATTCACCCCACTATCCACTAAATGGACAACAAGCCATGCACAAGTTTAAACAATATCATAACCCATAACTTGTAACAAGCCCATGACTAAAGAACTATGTTTAAGGAAAATTGGCCATTGATTAATTCTAATATAGATGAACAAAATGTAAAAAAGACCCAAATTGTAATGCAACATCCATGGTCAAAGAATTTTATGTTAATGTCGTTTATTACAATCACTAGAAACAAAAATAGAAACACAATAATTGATTTTCAATCAAAATTTTAGGGGATAGATTACTTCTTTCAAAGTAATAATAGTGTAGCCATTAATCCTTCCATAACTTTAAACCCTAAAATAAATTTTGTGTTTTGAATAAAGCAATGAAAACCAAGAACAAGATGAATATAACGAAGGTGACATTAAATAAGATGAATATGAAGAAAACAATGATGACCACAACAAGATGAACATGAAGATACAATGGCAACCATGAATTAAATGTACAATAAGAAAGAAATGAAGATTAAAAATAAAACAAACATGAAAAAGATACAAAGCTAATGAACAACATATTTGAACACAAAGAAATAGGCCACACCCACAAAATAATTGTGTGAAGACAAATGACAAATAATCATCATACCACATGAATGCAAATATGAATAATGAAAACTATGAAATTTTTTGAGCATTACAAACACAAAACACAAATAAAGAATACAAAAAAGAAACCTACATCCTAAAATGGAACCAAAATTGGGTTTTTTTAAGCTTGGTTTGATTTTGGGTTAGCCCACTTTGGAACCCTTATCAAATCCCATTTAAAAACCATATCTATAACTAAGGGGTTAGAGTCACACTTAATTCAAGAACCTAACCAATATGATGGTTCTAGTTGGAACCCAATTTCACAACCTAGATTTTGTTTCAAATAGGTTCCTTGGAATTGAAATTGGAATTGTCAAAGTGAGTAATTGTGCAACATTGGACAAGACTATTATGAACCAAATATCTATTACTTTTATGAAAACCAAATATTGATCCATACCCTTCCATGTGTTCTTTCCATGGGCTCTTGAAGAACCTTTGAACTATCATTTTCATTTGGTTACATTTTTCCATTCTTTTTTTCTTATTTTAATATTATGCCGACAACCTTAATCCTAACCACCAATGTAGCTTACTTTCTAGCATGAAGACAAGGGGGTCTAGTTGGGATTTGAACTCCCAACCACTAACTTTACAACCTTACCCTTTAGCCATTAAGGTAGTTGAATGTCCTCCACTTCTCCAAAATTAACTCCATTTCGATTGATATTAGTTGGCAATTGTGAGGTGAGGTGTGCATGGGAATGATTTTTTTGGGGTATTTTAAACCTACAAAAACTTACCTTGAGATTATACTAGGTGGTTATCAAGTTGGGTATACATCAAGTAGTTCATAACTGACCCTTATGCATGGTGGGTTGGGTATTTTTAAAAAATAGCCTGGGAAATTGTTCACTAGGGGTATTATTTAAACAAGCAAATTGATCACATGACGGTATCAAAAAATTCAATTATGTGATATCCTATGTCAAGGTTTTTCTATATGAATTTAAAAAGTAATGCCAGTGGAAACAAGACTCCCCTCAATTATGCCTAAATGGCTTTTTATGTAAATTTCATAGTGGGGCATGTGGCTTCCCAACAAGGAAACCACTGGCTAGATCATTTTTTTTGGCAACCTCCACTTTTTCAAAATAGTTGCAAAGTGCTTCTTTTTCTTTTTTTAAGGAAAGTGCAACTTACACCAACACAAAATTCTATGGTAAAATGTGGCTCGCATTTTTTTTCCAAAGGTAGGTGAAATTGGCACCCACCAAAAAGCCTAAACAAAATTTAGTTCCATTTTGTTTTCAAGATAAATGCAACTAACATCTAGAAAAGAATATATAATAGAAAATTCAAAGTGGCAATTAATTTTCTTATGTTTGGTAATGTTTCATGAATTAGAAACATGAAGTTTTATGGTTGTTGCAAAACTATAAGTTATATATTCTATGTACATTAATTTTATCCAATCCCCCTCATTTAATTGTTAGATGAAAATTAACTTTGAGTTCAAAAATGTTGTGCAAATCTTTAAGTTTTTTACTTATGTTTAAAATAACCAAAGGATGCCATCAAGATTTTAACTTACTACATACTATAATACTTGTTATACATCACCTTTTTTGAACAAAAATGGTTCACCTTTGGTGTTTTCACCCAAAATTTAGAATTTGAAGGGAAGTTGAACCTTAATTTGAAATTAGACTTTGCCCATTATAACTCAAAGTCCCACCCACCACATCCAAATGTTAGTACATAAACAAATAAGTACCTTCACCAAACTTGTTTAAGTCATGGAAACATAAACACCTAGATAAAAAATAATTGAACCTTTCAAATGGTAAACTAATCCAAACTTTCTAATCATTCCATGTTGTGATTGCATCTTGATAAGGGAGGTTTTTTTATGTATAAAATTATTGTGGAAACATTCAAAAAATTATGTCTACATTAGGTCCCAACCTATTGTGTAGTTTATTTTTCATGAAGGTAAACCTTGAAAAAATGCGTTCATTTTCCATAGATCCAAAAACTAACACCACAACAATTTCTGCCAATTTTTGCCAATTCATTTAGCCATTTGGTTAACAAAATATTAATGTTAATTGTAACCCACATCTTAATGATTCGATTCTTGTCAAAAGGTTCACCCATAGCCTTCGGTGCCTATGATTTCATCATAAGCTTGAATATGCTTGCCTACAAATCCACAATGTTGGCACTCAAAGGTTTTGCAATTTACAAAAGTGAAGGTTTCACCTTCTTTGTTTCATAATAATGTTTTTTGATGGTCGCAAAATAGAAGATAAAAACAAAATCAACAAAAAGCTCCATTTAGAACTATGGATACAATGCCAAAACCATTCATCAACTTAGAATTCACAAAATGTCAATCCAATTTTATCACAACCATATTAGTTGTAATAGAACATTGGGCTTTCACTTCCCTAATGGATGTCAACAAAATATTTTTGCAGATGGTTTGGTTAATACTAGTAACTACATTGTAAATATGAGCTTAATATCTATGATGAACCATCCAAAAGGAAAAAAAATTTAAACCATTGTTTAGACCAGTATCCCAATCTTGAGTGATGGTGGAATAATTGTTTCAACCACATCACAAAATAGCTTAAAATGCTCACATTGTAAAAGGTGGCAAGATTAAAGTACATCATGAAAAGATCAATTTAACAAATTTTCACGATTACAACAATGTTACATATTGAACACATCCTTCCCTTGGGTAAATTTTATCAAAGCATTGACTACCTTCAAAATTGGTAGTAAACAAAATAGATCCAACAATGTGCGAACATCACAATGGAGGTCAAGATTTAACCTCATTTGAGCAATTGAAGCATTGTCATATGCCATCTTTAAAATCAAAGTTTTATACTTTGCCAACACACATTTCAAGGGCTCCAACATTGATATCCAATGAATTTTCACATTTTATAAAATCTTGAACCCCCTTGTTTCCACAATCTTAACAAGCTTAGTGAACTCCAAGTGTCACTTAGGGGAGCTAGAAAAGTAAGAATACAAAGATTGCAAAAGCTCTCCCAATTTAGTCACCATTGGAAGATTCGACAAAGCTTGGACATCCAATTTTGTCCTATGGGCCATGTAATGTTGCCCCATCATGTAAGGAAAATATTTTTCTTTTAATTGTGTTATCACTATAGTGCAACAACTCTAAAAAAGAGGTGCACCATTTGCATTAAGACAAATAATATGTTCAATTGTCTTTTCCTAAGTTAATTTTTCTTGTTGCATGAGGGATTAAGCAATACAAGAGTAAAATTATTTGCAGTTTCACCTTCTATAACACATTGAAGTGTCAAAATGATAGGCATTTAATTCCATGCCTATATCACATACACTTGAATAAAAATTCAAGACTGATTATCAACCGTAACAACTTCATTTGCATTGAGAGAAAGGAAACTTGCATTAGCCACAACAATTGAATTTTTTTCAAGACTTGTTCATGTAAGCAATATGCCATTTCCCACCCCGTTCTATAAAATTAATGTTTCATGGGATTGTTAAGAACATTGAATTGTAAAAATAAATTTTGCATTCACAACAACACATTTTGGGTTTTGCGACTAACTTTTGCAAGTACATACTAATCAGAAGGGACATATGTGACTAGTGATTAATGAGTTGTTAAACACATGTTGTTTCACCCATTTAGTTTCAAGGGATGTTTAGTTGCAAAACCTAGTCATTTAAACTATTACGATTTAAATTTTTTTTTATAATAATGAAATTCCATGTCATCATTAACCTTGGGATGATGAATAAAGTGCATGCCATTTCAATTTAGTCATTTTCTCAGCTAAATGTGACAAAACATGCCTTGATGAATGGATGACATGTGTCAAAAATTTATAAACACATTATGAATCATTGCACATGACTAAAAATCAATTTAGTTTACCCCATGTAGCTGACATAACCAAAAGTCAACCTAACTTAACCTAATTAGGCTAGTTATTTATGTTAGGCAACCTAGGTTGGATGGCTTATATTAAAAACAAACATTACACTTCTAACTTAAGAAGCCTAGGTTAGCCTACCTAACTTAAGCCAAGTGGCCTAGTATCATATGTAGGTTATAAAAGTGAGGATTTGAACCCTTCACCTTCATTTTGGGGTTCAAATTTTCATCCATTACACTACCACATTTTTTTATACTAATTATATTTAACACAAAATTATAAAGCTTAAAATTTTTAGCCTTGAATTAACTTTGGCCACCTTAAATTTACTTAGGTCAACCTGCCTACCACTTACCAACTTAGCCTACACCTATACCTCCCTAGGTTGATTTAAGATGAAGTCAACCTAAGGAGGTATAGATGTAGGTTAAGTTTGTAACCACTTGATAAAATATCTTATAATGAAGCTACCTAGGTTGATTTGGCATAAAACTTAAAAAGTTAGGAACTTAGGCAAGCCTACGTAGGTTAACCTATTAACAAAATAACATATTGTAAGTATATTTAAACATACTAAATGTAATAAATTTCTTATGTTTAGTTAAGTAACTTACAAGGTAGCCTATATTACAAAATAAGTTTTTACTAAATAGCCTACATACATAGGTTAATTTAATAGGTATGTTAATTTAAGCTAGCATGGTAAGTAGTTAAAAAGTCAAGGAGTTATGTGTCAAAACAACTATTAATATTGTAGTCATGATTATAGTTAACAATAGATTATTTAGTACACATAAAAATGCATGTGAATTCATGACTTCAAAAAGCTCATGGTACACAAAAAATTATGGAATGCAATGACAAATATTGGTGCCATAATTCAAAATGCACAAAAACTTATGGTGTCACAAAAAATCATGGATTGTCATGAAAATTTGTGACACCTTGTTGTTTAATGGCATTCCATTTCATCATCACATGGAAGATTGAGTCATTCTTAATTGCAAAGGACAACAATATTTTTAACTAATTAATAAATGAGATTAATTCATCAAATCAATGACATGAATCATAATGTGAAGTTAATGTCACAAGTCATGAGGTGTTGTGACTACTTGTTAACCTTATTGCCACGTGGCATGCCACATCAACATCACACGACCATAAGTTGTCATTATTCATCAAAAGTTACAAGAATAAATGGAATTTTGTTATTACTTAATTTTGGGTGATTAAAAATACATTAGAAATACATTTTTGAAAATTTGATATTTGTGTAAAAACCATCAACTCGTGATATCAATTATAATTGCAAAACCATAATACCACATGGCACCACAATGTCATTTACAACTACATAGTCATTAACATGAACTTGTAGTTACAATTGTAGTAAAAGAAAACAATAATCATTTTATTAACCAATTCTAAACCCAAGATGTGTTGTTGTGATTGTTGTGTATTCATTCATTAGGCATCTTCGATTCAACAAATGAAACAACAATGCAAACTACACTATTTTTTTCTTCACGTCCATTAGATTTACACCTTCAACAACTTGTTGCAACATTGTTTCAAGACCCCTTAACAAAATATAGTTTTTCATTTGTAGCATGTGCATTGGTTTTCAAGAAATAATGTTCCCTCACCTTAAGATTTAGCATAGATACTAAGGCTTTGCAACATCCAACATGTTTCCATAGATAATCAATCTTAAGAACCATCAGCTTATTTCTCCCCCCAATTTGGGTGCATATTTTGCATCGAACCTAAACAACCTTGCCATTAGCCCCAAGCACAAATTTTGCCCATGGAAGCTACATTGCCCATGTATCCTAAAAATGCATGTTAAATTCATATGCCTTCTTTCTTTTTTTGATAGCTCAATATCCCTTTTTGCAACAATAAGGTCCAAAACCACATAATCAAGTTCAATGGCAAGAGTAAAAGTTGATTTAGGTTGAATGGCAAGAGGACCAATAGAAGAGTTAATAGAAACAACATCCCTTTGAAGGATTCTGGCTCCAAAAAAAATTGTATTCAAAATTCTTAGGGGGTTGTAATTTTGTTGTGAATTTCGACATGGTAAGAAAATGCCAAGAATCCAACAAAAAATAGATTTGATAGATAGGCTACAAAGGGAATCATGATTCAAGGTGACATTGTGATTATTGACACAAAAGGAATCAAGATTGAAGATAAGGTGACACCATGAATTGCTACTATTGATGCAAAAGGATTAGGCAATTATTGATGACTAGACACAAGTTGCAAACATATGATATTGACATATAGAGAGAATTACAAAGGGACTAAACGACACAAGGATTTGGAACAAGGTGACATGGTTCCAGATTCTTGACGATCACAACTTGTAACAATGAAAAAGAACACGACAATTAAGGTCTAAAGCTTTAACTCAAAAATCTACTAACCCTTAAACCCTAATGAAAAAGTTTACCCAAAAAAATTGTGAAAGTGTCAAACCACAAACCAGGGATTTTAGGAATGAAATGATGAACACAATGAAAGACAAACCTTGAGGCTTGAGGTCCATTGTTTAAGTCTTGACTCTTTGACTTTCACAACTTATGAAGGAATCACAATGCACACAACACACCTTCAAGCCCAATAATTGACATTAGACAGTGTGCAGTGACACACATGAAAACATTTGATGCATTCAACGTTCAAGCTTTGAGCTTCAAAGTGCAACAATGCACACACTATTCAACAAAAAAACATAGAAAACATGAAAGAAGAAAGACATAGAATACTTGAACAATGGAATGTCATTGAAGTTGAAGGTGAAGAAAAACCTTCCAAGAAAATCGATAGTTGGTCTAACAAAAAATCAACATCAAAGGAAAGCTCCAAACTCCAATTTGTCAAGTCCTCACGCAAACTTGCAACTCCAAAGAAGATAACTACCATCACCCAGACTCCAATGTGAAGATCATGATTTTGCAAGACCAAGGATCGTCAAGCAATAACTCTAAACCCTAATGAATCAAAGATTATCCCAAGGTGGCAACTCTACGGTGAGATGATCAAAGAGGTGGCAAACTTTTACTGCAAATAGATCGGGAAGGCAAAGCATACGTGATCAAAGCTTTGAACACTGGTCGCTTACAAGCTGGTACTGGTTCTGACACAATACTAGCCTAGTAGTGTCCTGGATACTACTGTTGATACAATTAAGACCCACTTTAGATGGGGGTGCAGTGTCCAAATTACTAGGAACCGATTTGGACTCATTTGAAGCAAGTTGGATCCTTGAGTTGGACCATTGCCTTGGACCCTAGCTTGCATCTTGGTTCTTCAAATCATGAGCCCTCTTCTTAAGCTCTTTGTTTTTGGGTCTGAACCAATTGATTTTCCTTCCAAAATGGTGCCATGTAGATTTAGCATCTCAATTTGCCACTTTTGGGTCTTGGACCATTGTATATAGGTCAGGGGTCCAATTTATGGCTCTCATCCAATAGGATTGCTCTATTTCATTGGACCATGCAACTTGGACCTTCATCTAAAATGGCCCTGAGTAGTGTCCTTGATAATAGTGATGATACCAGGTGCGAGCCTTAATACTGGTTCCAAGTTACAACCTTGTAAATTGCTACCAATAGAGAGTAAAGGCACAAATTTTGCAAAATTCACAAAAACATTTATTCAATCAAATGAATTCGGCCAGTGATTTTTTTGCAGCAAATTTTCGCTATTTTGTGAATTTTTTTTGGAAAAAAGAATATTCTGTCATAAATTCTCTGTCTTTTGAAAAAAAAAAGGCCAAAAAAGATTAAAAAATCTTTAAAATGGCCAAAAAATTTCACAACTACTTACAACTTGAAAGGGTGCTTAAGATTTTTCTACTTTCATATTTTGAATGTGGCAAAAATCTGGCTAAATATTCTTGTGGATGGTCACCACTTGACCAAATGACACACTCTCTTGAATGGTAATTAGAATTTGACAAGCTTATTGGTTCTTGCATATTTAATCCATTCAAATTCCTTCTTTTCTTGGTCTTTTAATGGAAAGACATGGAAATTTAACACCCTTATAACTTATAATTTAGGTGTGCTAGAAACCAAGTGGGTGCAAAAAACAAACTAGTAGGGTCAATGATTTTTGACCTGGTCTATTGCAAGAATTGTTATTTATAAATAAATTGCAGTGGATGAATGGATGTCAACAATCATTAATTGAATGCTTCTGTAACAATATCATAAATAAGAGTTGTTGGAATTTACCTTAATAAGTATTGGTTTTATAAATGTGACTTTTTTGAACATCCTAAATTACTAACCAACATAAATGAATCAAACTAAGGACATTTTCAATTAATGAATGATGAGTTAGTGGTCATTATTTGATGTGCAGGGTATTTGCAAAGTCAGCAAAATTTCAAATGCAAAAGATTTGAATCTAGGATGGCTTGGGACAAAAAGAATTGAACTTAGGAAGATATACTTGGGATGGCAGGATTAGGTTGCAAAGAGGTTGATTAAAGGTCTTAAGTTAAGGTAAAATAGAGATTGCTTAAAGGATCTTAAGTTAGTGGTATTAAATGCGTCAAATAAATAATTTAAAGTTCTTAATCATATTGAGAAAATATACCTTCAAGTATAATATCATTACATTAGGTTTCAAGAAAGGATAACACAATGTTATATCATTAATGTTAGAATTACATATATTTTTGTCAATTTTCAACCCATTTATTGCCATGATATCCCCTTCCCCCTCAAATACTTCATCCATTCATAACTATAAATTATTAGATTTCAAATAAAAGATTAAAAAATAGATAGAACTATAATGCATCTACATAAGGTGATTGTTTCAGAAGTATTTTTAAACCCAATTTCAAGATACTTCAGTTCATTTTTACAAAGGTGGTTATTGGTCACAATTGTAAGGTGGAGAAGGTATCCCCAACTTGGTGTGTTAGGCAAGGTCCCATGTAAAGGCTAGATAACATAGCACTCTCTCCCACATGGGCCCATGTGTTATTTGATTATGAACTCATTAGAATGTCAATTCAAAAAATTCTCCACTCTCCTTGTGTCAAAGGATTATTGTCAAAAATAAATGTGTTTTCACATTCATGCCCAATGTTGCATGAAAATAGTATGGCGTGTTTTCATACAATGTTGGAAAACTTGAAGGATGCACTAAAGCACAATGTGTTTGCATCTTTCACACCTACATTCAAATGTCTTCATGTGCCAAATGTTCCTATTAGAAAAAATTGTGAGATGGTGGGAACTTACAAACATGAGTTTAGAGTAAATACTCATAGATTTAAGATTAGTCAAGGAATAAAAGAATAGGTGTCATCTAAACATCTTTGAAACATCCTCCAAATAGCCCTTGTATCTTCCAATATTTGCTTTAAAAAAGTTCCTATTTCAACACCATATGGATTTTAGATCTTCATGGAGGTAAAGTTTTAAATGGATGTCTTGGCATTGTCCCATAATACACCTCAACTTATTATGAAATACCTGAATCAATTAAAAGTTGGAGATTATAAGACCACACATTTTGGTTTTCAATTGTCAATAGCTCATCCATGCCCACCATACATGGACACCCTACAAAGTGAATTGCATCCATTACATAATTGATTTATAAACAAGTCAATGAAAACATTTATCATCTTGGAAACTGAAGATTGAAAAATGACTTGAACTATTGTAGGTTCATATTACAACATATTGATTTGCATTGTTTTGAGTTTCATTTGCTAACAATGTTAATATATGCACCATTTAATTGGAGACAAGATTATGCCATTTGCCGTAAGTTGTGACTATAATTTTAACAACCTTTGTAGCTTGCTTTAATCTCATTTGCATAACCAAGTTCACCATGAATAATTAAGTTGATACACTTTGGTAAGAAATCCTTATTAAAAACCCAAGAGATCCAACAACTAGCCATCTCAAAGGAACATGGGAACTTGAAACTAGGACATATACAAGCCAAAACAATCAAACCTGAGTAACAAACACCAAGACCTCAAGCAGAAAGGCCATGCTCAAGCTGATGTTCAAAGCCCAAAAGGACCTGAATTCCTCAATTGTTGAGATGTGGTCTTCTTCACCCACAGCAATTCACTATGATAAGAGGCTAACAATTCCAACATACAGAATCTTCAAGGGTGCAGCAATCTACCCATCTATGTCCATGAGAGTTACAGTCGTTGCTAATAGAGATAGGCTAGCCCAGCATCAAGAATACAAAACAACACCCAATTGAAGAGTGTTGTTGCAATAGTTCATGTAGCACTCATGCACAAAGTTCTTTGAAGAAACCAAGAGGACGAATGGGGACTGAATGGCAACTCTGTAGCTGAGGTTCCTGAATGCGAGATGACCAGCTGCAACTTCATCAACTAACACAGAAAAATCTCCTTTCCCGTTTTCTTTTTTCCCAAGGGCTTCTTTCCCTGCACATCCATTCACTAGCTGTCTACCATGTCACCTAAAGCAAGCACAATTTTCATCAACCTGTTTCCAGCAAGGTATTATTGTATGGTAGATAACATGAACCATACTTGCAAAGTAAATGTCGATACAACAGTCAAAATCCTAATTCAACTCTGAATGCAAATGCAACTCTCAGACAGAGAGAATGTCCATTCTCAGAGTCTATTTTCAGTACAAGCAGCTGCCCTTCATGTATTTGTGATGATCATCACTAAGATGAGACAAGGATCTGAGTAGTCTGTGTGAACCCACAATTCCACTTTACCCATCAACAACTTTTGCAGTACATCGCACTTCTTCCAAGAGCACACAGGATAGAAGCAGAGGTGGCACTCAGAGATCATGACAATTGTAAGCTTTCTTGTGTTATTACTCTGTGTGTGTCTGTCTACTGATTTCTTCTTCTCACAGTACGTGTGGTTGCGTTACTTGCCGAAAGATTTTGACATGGAAATCGTCGGACGCAAATCGAAAAATTGGATACCTTCTGTGTAAGATGCAGAACCTCTTGTTTTCCTTCTATGTGATCAAACTATATGATTTGAAATGAATTTTTTCTGCTGTCTTCACTGTAGGTCAGAGAGAGAGAAACGGTGACTGGAGAAGGTACGTAGATGCAATATGCTGATGCTGGAGAAGGCCAGTGCAGCTTTCTCTGTTCTTATGATAGCATGTGTGCCTGGGATGTGGAGAATGCATGGCTTTTCAGCTTGACCTGGATATTTGTTGTACACAAATGAGAGGTACCCGGATTTCAAACAGAAGAAGACAGGGGAAGCAGTCTGGCTTAATGACTGACAAAACCTGCCATGGGTGGCAGCAGAGATGGCTGCATTGGCACCAGGCAAAGTGCAATTGCACTCTTTTGCATGGAATCAGAAGCTTACAAAGTATCTAAGGCTGGGCAACTAGAGAAGGGAATGCAGCTTTTCCAGCAAATGCAATAAGAAGGAAAGGCTCCTAACAAATTCACTTTTGTTCAGGTGATTAAGGCATGTGCTGGTTTAGGAAGACTTGAAGACGTTAGGCTTGCTCATGAACAGCTCATTCAAAGTAGTTGCAAGTCTGATGTCTTTGTGGTGAGTAGCTTGGTTGACATGTATGCAAAATGTGGGAGCATTGAGGATCCTGGGAGTGAAAACTCTTACTTTTGTGGGGGTGCTGAATGCCTGTGCCAGTGTGATTGCACTTGAAGAGGGCAGCTGTGTTCATCACCACATTGTTCGAAGTGGTTTGGAGTCTGAGGTCTTTGTGGGGTGTAGCTTCATTGACATGTATGCAAAATGTGGGAGTGTTGAGGATACTTGGAGAGTGTTCAACAAGATGCGATCTTGAGATCTGGTCAATTGGAATACCATCCTATTGGGTCATGTGAAATGCAGGCAAGGACAGAAGGCACTAGAACCATTTTGACAAATGCAACAGGAAGGTTTGCAGCCAAACACTGTAACTTTTGTGGGGGTGATTAATGCATGTGTGAGCATGATTGCACTTGAAGAGGGCAGGTGTGTTCATCAGCAGATCATTGAAAGTGGTTTGGAGTCTGATGTCTTTGTGGGGAGTAGCTTGGTGGACATGTATGCAAAATGTGGGAGTATTGAGGATGCTGGGAGTGTGTTCAACAAGATGCCATCTTGGAATGTGGTCACTTGGAGTGCTGTGATATTGGGACATGTGAAATGCCAGCAAGGGCAGAAGGCACTAGAACTATTTCGGCAAATGCAACAGGAGGGTGTGCAACCAGACTCTGTTACTTTTGTGGGGGTGCTGAATGTGTGTGCTGGTGTGGCTGTGTGTGCCAGTGTGGCTCTGTTCAAAGAGGGCAGGTGTGTTCATCAGCACATTGTTCAAAGTGGTTTGGAGTCAGATGTCTTTGTGGGGAGTAGCTTGGTTGATATGTATGCAAAATGTGGGAGCCTTGAGGATGCTTGGAGATTGTTCAATAAGATGCCATCTTGAAATGTGTTGACTTGGAATGCCATACTTGGAGGATGTGCCATGCATGGGCATGGTAGGGAAGCTCTTAAACATTTTGAATGGATGTGTGAAGAAGGTGTACAGCCAGATGGTATCACTTTTATTTGTCTTCTGTCAGCTGTAGCCATGCAGGTCTGGTGGATGAAGGCATGCACTTGTATGCTTCAATGATCAGACACTATATTATTCCTGCAAAATTGGAACATTACACCTGTATGGTTGACCTTCTTGGCCATGCTGGCCATCTACAGGAGGCAGAGCATATGGTCATGGCAATCCCCTGTAAACCACAGGTGGCTGCTTGGATGGCTTTGCTCGATGGTTGCAGAATTCATGGTAACGTGGAGATGGCAGAATGCATTGCCAAACAAATTCTTGCAATGGAGCCTGAAAGTGTTGCTGGTTATGTACTGCTGTCAAACATCTATGCCGCTGCTGGCAACAGGCATCTCTGTGAGAATATTGAATGGCAGAGAAAGGAAAAAGGTGCAAAGAAACATGCCAGGTTGCACCTGGATTGAAGTGAATTATGAGGTGCATATGTTTGTAGTGGAGGATCAAGACCACCCCTAGATGATTGAAATTCATGCAGAACTGCAGGGCTCATGCATGATGCAGGGTATGTGTCTTGCACATAATTTATTCTGGATGATGTGGAAGAAGAGGAAAAGTTTTAATTTGTGTCACCATTGTGAGAAACTGGCTATTGCATTTGGGCTCATCAACACAGCTCCTGGTACTCCTCTTTGAATACCAAAAAATCTGTGGGTTTGCAAAGATTGCCACACTTCCATGAAGCTCATTTCAAAGATAGTTGGGAGAGCCATCATGGTGAGGGATGCCAATCCCTTTCATCACTTTGAAGATGGTGGTTGTTCTCTGACATCAGTGAACCTCCTCCTTCACATTGATTGGATTTATATACATTGCACAGATCAGAGCTGGTTCAAGGTATGTGAGAATGTATGTGTGTTCAAATGGGGTTGTGGCAGCTTGGACAAAGCAAGACATATCTACATTCTAATGATCCTAAAATATTCTATTGGATTTCTATTGTTTCTGAGCTGACTGAGTTCAGCAACAAACAACTTGAGCACTCTATAATTCCTGAGAACCTGTGTGAATACTAGGACATACTCAGTTGTGGCAAGACTTGTTGGAAATGTTTGAAATGGTGATATCCTCTGCATATCCACTGACATATCCTTCATCTCCCTGCCCCCCAAAAAATAATCCGAAGCTCTGACCTTCAGAATTATAAATGTCAATTGATTTTAGTGCTAATAATATTATCCCTCTCATGTGTGTTCCAACTGATCAAGAAAATTGTGCAACTATTTTATCAAAGGAATCAGCAAACTCTGCATTGCCAAAATAAACTATGACTAACTATCAAACAATGTGGAGATTTGGGTGCCATCAAAGCTAGGTCGTAAGGACATGAGTACCAGCCTGACTGCTTGGTAATTTATGGTGAAGAAAGATATTAAGTAGAAAGAAGGTCTATCCAGTAAAAGATTGCATAAAGGCATAAAGGCACTAGATGAAACAGATTCTGATTGCATGTTTATGGGGCAGAAGATTCAGTGACAATTTACCAATGTTCCTATTGTTTGATTTAACGCTTCAGGACCTGAACTCATCCCATTCTGGAGAGTTTTGGATCATGCGAAGCTGCTGGTTTTGGTTCATCAAATTTCAGTAGGCCCTCCTCAGCCACATGCATAAACACTGCTTGCTCCCTTCTCTGCCTCCTATGGATGACCAGCACGGCCAAGAAGGTCCACCATGCAGGTGTAATGTTCCAATTTTGCAAAATTCATGGAGTCTGATTGTTGAGACATAACACTGCCTTCACCACCAAACCTAGCTGGTTGTGAGCTGACAGAAGAAGACAAACAAAAATTGATATCAATTGGCGATGCTCCCACATTCACCTGCATGTCAACCAAGCTAGTCCACACAAAGACATCAGACTTGCGACCACTTTGAATAATTTGCTCCGTAACATATCTAGCTTCTGAGATCAGGAAGACAATGAAGGATAACTACAGCCGCTAGATTATTGCTGTCGGATGCCTATGATTTGCAAAACATAAGATCTATCATTGATTACTGGAGAATAAGAACAATTAGTGTACAATGCCTGCTGCAGATCAATGCAGTGAGTAAAGAGGGACAAGCATGGTTTGGTACCTGCCTGAAAGATATGTGCATGCTCTTCCTTGCTAGTCTCATCTATTGACCACCATCCAAGAAGCCTGCAACCCATGCAAGTTGGATATATTAGCATCTTTCAGAAAGGAGACTTAAACTAGTGACATGGACTAGGATAATTGGTTTAAAGGTTGTTGCGTTACAAAGCATGGAAGTAGAAAGCTTCAATTTGAGATTGAATCAAAGCTATGAATGAGGAAAAACAACTCTCTGGGCAAATATCTGAAACTCCCAAACTTACCAGGATATTTGAATTGAATATATCCCTCTGTTGCATAGTCTAGAAATTAATGCCTTTCTTTTCCAAACAAAATAGCCTATAAGCTGAAGATTGGAACAACTACATCAGCTTCTGATTGAGTCCTCAAACAACTGCACCACCACTGGTTTGATTCTCTGATCACAAGTACTCATGAAATGGAGCATGTGGATTGTCAACTTAGATAGTGAAAAACTGTTACATCTGACTTGCCAGCTGAAGCAACAAGGAACCAATTGGAGCAGAAAAATGACCTTGTTTGATTTCTTCTTCAGTATATGCATAGTGTTGGGATTTTGGCAAATGTGGATGTCAATGCCCGTCATATGCTTATACTCATTGGGTGTTTGATAGCACGTGATATTATGCAGTTGTGCTGATTCGTCCTTTCCTGCCAATTCATAATGTCACTGTACAGCTTCCTTGGAGGTGTCATATGACCATGCCTTGATTCATTCTTTGTAGTAGGCCAAGGAATCAATTTCCTTCCTTCACTTCTCCTCTGCTCATATCCTGCAACGTGAAATCCAGAATCACTGAATTCAGCAATAACACTGCAATACAAGGTTACACAGATCTCCTCTCAAGATGGGTTCCTGCTTCCAGCAACAGAAACCTTGACACAATTATCAGATTTCTCAGACAAGAGCGGAGTCAACCTTCACAGAAGAAACAGAGCTAAAGTTTGTGTTCAGGAAACACCACTCATCGTAGAAAACAAACTTGTGAGCTCATGCTAGATTGACTTGAGCAACTGTCAGTGTATCACTAAATAGCCAAACTTTTCATTGTCCAGTGACCACTGAGATAAAGCACCAAGTGGAACCAAAGATACTGAACCAATAGATACTTGAGGTTAGTGTCTTGTAACAGTCTGCAGCGGTCTGCAGCCAAGAATATCAAAAAATGTGAAAACAATACATAGCTTCCAGTCCACAAGAAAAACATGTTTCAGATATGCACTGGTTGAGATGTGTGTAAAACCTAGCATTCAAACTTACCATCAGAGAGGTACAGAGAGTAAAGAGACAAGCCTTGGCCCTCGAAGTGTCCCTAGTGGTGATAGCTCCTTCCAACTGTCATCGAAAGCAAAATTACCTGAAATGCTGAAATATGTTAGAAGTTGACTCTAGTGCATAAAAGTAACTCCAGGAGTAAACAGCGAGGCAGAAACCTGGCAGTAGAACAAACATGACACAATACAGCCAATCTATAGCCAAACAGATGTGGACAAATCATCTTACAGTTGGGAGTAGACAACCAGTAAGTTCAGAGGCAACTTTGCAAACATCATCAAATTCATAATGCTCACACATTCTGCCCTTGGACAATGAAAGAAGCCCACCACCCACCAAAGCTTGTTTTGCAACATGTTCACCACTCTCCACATTATGATGGCTTCTGCATGCACCAAGCAAGACCATCCACACAACTGCATTTGGTTCACAGGGCATTTTAGGATCAGACACTTGTTGTCTCCTATAGAAGGCATTTCTAGGTCCAATTTGCATAGCTTGTTTTGCAACACATTCACCCATCTCCACATTACCATGGCTTTTGCAAGCACCAAGCAAGGCCATCCACACAACTGTATTTGGCTCACAGGACATTGTCATGATCAAATGCTCTGCCTCCTTTAGATGGCCAACACAGCCTAGAAGATCAACCATGCAGGCATAGTGTTCCACTGTTGCAAAAATATTAAAACATGAACTCATTATATGAAAATAGTGCAGGCCTTCATCTACTGGGCCCTGCATGGCTACAAGCTGATAGAAGAGAAACAAAATTGATGTGACTAATCTCTACACCTTTTTCACACATCTGCTTAAGATGTCCATGAGCTTCTTCAGTATACCCATGCATTGCATAGCCCCAAAGCATGGTGTTCCAAGAGATCACATCACATATGGGCATCCTGTAAAAAACTCTCAATGCATCCTCTATGCACCAACATTTACCATACATGTTAACCAGGCTATTGCGCACAAAGACATCAGACTCAAAACCACTTTGAATGATCTGATCATGAGCATGCCTACCCTCTTCAAGTGCCGTTGAACTGGCACATGCATTCAGAACCCCCACAAAAGTGAGATTGTTTGGCTCTACTCCTGCCTGCCGCATATGCTGAAAAAGTTCCAATGCCTTCTGCCCTTGCCCTCATTTCACATTCCCCAGGATAATGACATTTCAAGAGACAACATTGCATGTTGGCATCCGGTTGAATGGACTCTGAGCATGGTCTATACTACCACATTTGGCATACATGTCAATAAGGCTGCCCACAATGACATCAGACTCAAAACCACATTGAACAATCTGTTCATGAACATGCCTGCCCTCTTCTAGTGCCATGATACTGGCACATGCATTTAGAACCCCAATAAAGTAACATGGGTGGACCCTTCCCATTGCATTTGCTGCCCTTGTCCACATTTCACATGTCCCAAAATCATGGCACTCCAAGAGATGACATTGTGTGCAGTCATCCTGTTGAACACTATCTGTGCATCCTCGATGCTTCCACATTTTGTGTACATGTCAATGACGCTATTGCCCACAGACAGTTGACTCACAGCCACTTTGTAAAACTTTTGTATGGATGTTTCTGCCAGCTTCAAGTGCTTTTATACAAGCATATGAAGTGAGCACACAAACAAAAGTGAATGTGTCAGGAATCATGCCCTGTTGCATTTCTTGAAAAAGCTCAATTGTCTTCTCATTTTGCCCAGCTTTGACAGCCCTTGCTAACCTCCAATTCCAAGCAAATGTGTCTGATTGCACAATCCCTGGTGCCATCAGAGCCAGCTCTGCTTCTACCCACAACAGATTCAATTGCTGCCAAGCCAAAGTGCATCTTGTCTCTTCTTATGTTTGAAATCAGGACACCTTACATTCAACTACAACAAGAAATTCAAATTCTGTTGATAGGCTGTACATTGGAAGGTGCAGACTGGGAAATCAAAACACATAAACCAAGAGAAATCCATGAATTTATTGCATCAAAAGAGAAATGTGGCACCAATGGGCAGCAGTGGTTTTTGCTTACCTTCTCTGACCTGTGATCCCACAACTGTAAAGGATCTGAGAAGAACTCCTGCCAGAGATTGGTCCCAGTCCATTCTAGGTGCCCGAGACAGACAGGGGCAGGAAGGGAGAAGGGAGAGCCGACTCCTTGAGAAGGGCAGGCTTTATATAGACCGAGCTTTGCGTTCTCCAAGTATCCGCCCTTTCCGCCACCCGCACACTTGCAGCGAGCTCGCTCTCTTCTCCTCCTCCTCGCAGTTCAAGTTTGGAGCGAGCTTCTTCTTCTCCTCCTCCTCGTCATTCGCACTTCTTCAACTCTTGCCACCTCTCCGGCTGCTGCAACTTGAGGTAAATATTCATTCTCCACAC